>MDTE01022874.1_pt1 | contig 16009 bp, 21 predicted proteins | sample 811231 | NCBI WGS metagenome assembly MDTE01 (sample SAMN05326651, study PRJNA326480) | marine metagenome | isolation source: seawater | place: Indian Ocean: Red Sea | collected 2010
ATCCAACTAGAGGAACTACATCACAAACTGTTCCCAAAGAAACTAAGTCTAAAAAATCTATTAAATTTGGTTCATCTATTTTTTTTTGCAAAAACCAATTATTATTTCTTAATTCTCTATTCAGGGAAACAAGAAACATGAATGTAACACCGGCAGCACATAAGTATTTCAAATTTGAATTATCATCAAGACGATTTGGATTTACTATCGAGAACGCTTTGGGTAAACTTACCTCTGATTGGTGATGATCTAAAACTATTACGTCGATATTATTTTTTTCTGCATAATCGATAGCATCAAAAGAAAGGGTACCACAATCAACAGTAAAAATTAATTTTACTTTTTTTTCAATTAGCTCATTAAAACTTTTAATTGTAGGGCCATATCCCTCAGTTTTACGATCCGGAATATAAATTTCATAATCAAGATTAAGTTTATCGAAGTAATTTCCTAACAAAGCTGTAGAACTAGCACCATCAACATCATAATCACCAAAAATGCCAATTTTATCTTTGTTAAATATCGCTGAAACAACTCTTTTAGTTGATTTTTCCATATCTACTAAATTATTAGGGTTTGGTAAAAAATTTTTTATAGAAGGATTTAAAAAAGAATTGATTTCTTCTTTATTTATTTTTCTAATTGAAAGAAGTTTTGATGTTATTTCATCTAAATAAAAGTTGTTTTTAATAAAGTATAAATCTTCTTCGCTAAATTTTTTTAAAACCCAATTTCTTCCACTTATGGAGAGATTATTCATTTATTATAAATATTAGTAACTGTTTTAATTATTTTTTGACTTTTATGTAGGACAAAAGTATTAACCTCAAATTCATTACCGAGGTCAATAACTCCTTTTGCTAAATCTCCCGAAGTAACACCTGTTGCACAAAAAATTACATCACCTTTTACCATATCATCTATATTATATTTTTTATTAAAGTCAGTTATCCCTAATTTTTTTGCTCTTACTTTTTCTTCTTCATTAAGTACTAAACGGCCTTGTATTTGACCCCCATAGCACGATAATGCTGCTGCAACGACTACACCCTCAGGTGCTCCACCAGTGCTATAATAAATATCATTTTTAGGGTTTTTGCCTATTACGCTGAGCGCTCCTGCAATATCTCCATCTGTGATATAATTGATCTTCACATTTAATCTATTTAATTCTTTGATTATATGATCATGTCTAGGTCGTTTTAAAACACAAGCTCTTAATTCTGAGATGTCCTTTTTTTTTGCTTTAGATAATAATTTTATATTTTTTTCTACCCCATAATCAATATCCATTAAATTTTTAGGAAGATTGGATCCAATAACAATTTTTTCCATGTAAGTGTCTGGTGCTGATAATAATCCACCTTTTTCTGATATTGCTAAAACAGAAAAAGCATTTGGTTGACCATTCGCAGTAAATTTAGTTCCTTCCAATGGATCTACAGCAATATCAAATTTAGGTCCATTAAGAGTTCCCAATTTTTCTCCTATATATAACATTGGTGCTTCGTCCATCTCACCTTCTCCAATAACAACAGTGCCTTCCATATTTATCTTATTTAGTTCTCTTCTCATGGGATCTACAGCACCTTTATCAGCTCCAATTTTATCATTCTTTCCAATAAATTTTGAAGCACCTATTGCAGCTTTTTCAGTTACTTTAATAAATAAATCTAAAAATTTTTTGTCGATTGACATTAATTATCATTAATTCTTATTAATTTTGGTTTGCCCTTGATATATTTCTTTTTAGCAACTTCCTTTAGTGTTTTTTTTAAAAATTTATCTTTTGAACTATGTGTAATAATCACAATTGAAGATGACTTTTTACTTTTATCAGGTGTTTGCACTAGTCTTTTTATAGATACTCTATTTTTAGAAAAAATATTCGTAATATTTGACAAAATTCCAGGTTTATCAATTACCTCAAAACGTAAATAAGCAGAAAAAAATCTTTCACTTATATTTTCAAATTTTAGATTCTTTCTTTCTTTTATTGAAAGTGAAAACGGAAATTTTATATTACCTCTAGAAATTGATGAGATATCTGATACTAAAGCAGAAGTTGTCGCTGCTGGGCCAGCACCTTCTCCTTGAATAGTGCTTTGGCCAACAGGTTTACCATCAATAATTACTGCATTAAGTACACCATCTATACTAGCTACGTATGAGTTTTTTTTTATTAAAGTTGGATGCACTCTTTGGTAGATTTTATTATTTATCTGCTCAGCAAAACCAAGTAATTTTATCTTGTATCCCAATTTATTTGCATTATCTATATCAGTTTTATCAATTCCTTTTATTCCTTCAACATAAATATTATTATTTAAAAATGAGTTAAAGCATAGAGAAGATAAAATTTTTAATTTTGATGAAACATCGTCACCATTTAAATCTGCTGATGGATTTGATTCAGCATAACCTAATTTCTTTGCATCAATTAAAACATCTTCAAAATTTTTTTGGTGTTTGTCCATTGAGGAAAGTATATAATTTGAAGTTCCATTAAAAATACCGTATATTTTGAAAATTTTATTAGCTATCAAACCTTCCTTTAGAGATCTAATTATAGGTACACCTCCACAAACGGAAGCTTCAAATTCGAGGTTAACTTTATTCTTTTCTGCAATTTTAGAAAGTTGATCTCCATATTTTGCTATCAAAGCTTTGTTCGCTGTAACTACATGTTTTTTGTTTTTTAAAGCAGTAAAAACAAGTTTTTTGGCAGGTCCTTCGGCTCCTCCAATTAATTCAATTATAAGGTCAATTTCTTTTATTTTAGTAGAATCTAGATAATTTTTAAGCCATTGACTTTTTTTAATTCTAATATTTCTTTTTCTATTTTTATTTTTTGCAGAAACATATTTTATAATTGGTGAACAGTTATTTTTCTCAGTTAAAATCTTTTTATTTTCATTTAGATATTTATATAAGTAACTCCCAATATTTCCTAAACCTACTATAGCTATATTTAATCTTCTCATTCTATCACTGTCTTGTTGTTATATCTGGATAATCTTTTTTTTTTCCTTGTTTTAATAAATATTTTGATATCTCATCAATACTACATTTTTTTAAAATTGTACAAACATCAACAGATTCTTTAAAATTTTTATTCACATTTTTAAGTAAAATTTCATTTTTATCATGTTTCAATTTATCTTTTTTTGCAATTTTTTTTCGATCTTTAATAATTTTTTTTTCAATTATTTCACTATCTTTTTTTTTCTTCTTTATTTTTTTTTTAATTTCAGAGATCTCTCTATTTGACAATTTTTTTACTTTTTTTTTTGTTTTTGTTTTTGATAATAAAGTTATTTTTTTTTTATTTTTATAATCTTCATTTAAATTAAGTTCAACTAAATCTATTTCACTCTTTTTTTTGTTACCAATTAACTGAACCTCAATGGAGAGGTTTTTTTCAAAGTACTGCTCTGCTTCGGCTTTGTTTACACATATATGATCACCACAAATCAAAACTGTTTTTGGTTTACCACAATTTGATAAGAAAAAAATAACTACAAAAACCAATATATTTTTCATTTTAGACCTAAATTTTCTTGAAATTTGAATAATATATTCATGTTTTGAATTGCTTGACCTGAAGCACCTTTAACTAGGTTATCTATCGCAGAAAATATAATTAACTTATTTTTTTGATTAGTTTCACAAATAGAAATTTCACAATTATTTGTATTAAGTACATTTCCTGACCCTAAAGAGGTATTAAGAGATTTAATCTTTACAAATTTTGAATTTTTATAAAATTTTATTAAAGTTTGTCTTAATGACTTTGCAGAAGCATTTTTTTTAGTATGTAGATATATTGTAGATAAAATACCTCTAAAAGTAGGTAACAAATGAGGATTAAATGAAAATTTGATCTTTTGTTTTGTATATTTTGTAATTTCTTGTTCCATTTCACATACATGTCTATGATTTCTAGTGCTATAAGCAAAAATTGAATAATATAAATTTTTATGATTAAATTTTTTTTCTAAATTTTTTCCTGCTCCAGAGTATCCAGATTTTGAGTCAATAGTAATATCATTAGTTTTAATTAATCCTTTTTTAATTAACGGTATCAATGGAATTTGGATTGACGTTGGATAGCAGCCTGGATTAGAAATTATTCTATAATTACTTATATTTTTTTTTGAAAATTCAGGTATTGAGTATAGAGAGCTATCAATTAAATTTTTTGCTTTATGTTTTCTTTTATAATTTTTTTCATAGATCTTGTAATCTGTAATTCTGAAATCAGCTGATAAATCTATAAATTTTAAATTTTTGTTCTTATTAAAAAGTTTCTTGATTAGTTTTTGCGCCTCTCCATTAGGCATTGATAAAAAGACCAAGTCAAGAGTTTTCCAATTAACTTTTTTTATTGATGAAATTTTAGGTAATTTTTTTTTAATTCTTTTGTCAAAAAAAGATATTTTTTTTCCTAAGTTCTGAGTAGCACATAAGTACTCGATTTTTATTTTTGGATGTTTGGACAGCATAAAAAGTAAGTCCAGACCTGTATAACCAGTTGCTCCGATTACAGCAATTTTTATTTTATTAAACATAGGCATTCTGTCTTATACCACCGACTTCTATAATAGTTAAATTTAAATGATTATCTCTTAGAGAATTGGAAGCTTCTTCTAGCTTTTCTGTGACCGTATTTTTTACGTTCTACAACTCTTGGATCTCTGGTTGTAAGTTTGTCTTTTTTTAAATTTTTCTTTAGGTTTTCATCATGTGATATTAATGCTTTTGAAATTCCTAAAATTATTGCGCCTGCTTGTCCCGATAAACCTCCACCTTTAACAGAGCATTTTACATCATAATTTGAAGCTACTTCAGAGATCTCTAATGGTCTAGTGACAATTATTTGATGTACTGGTCTTTTGAAATAATCATTCATTTTTAATCCATTTACGTGAATGTTACCTGTACCTTTTTTTACCCAAACTTTAGCGATTGATCTTTTTCTTCTACCTGTAGCGTATTTACTATCTTTGAAATCTAATTTAATTTTTTTTGTTTTTGGAGAATGATTAGTTTGTTCCATTATTATGCAATATTGTTTTTATTTAGTTTTTCAAAATTAATAATTTTAGGTTTTTGTACGTCATGTGGGTGTTTTTCCCCTGAATAAATTTTAAGCTTAGTTAATTGTTTCTTTGCTAAAGGTCCTCCAGGCAACATTCTTTTCACCGCAAGTTTTAAAATTTGTTCTGTCTTATTTTTTTCCTTTAAGAAAGATGGAGTAGCTTCTTTAATACCTCCAGGATGTCCCGTATGTTTATAATATTTTTTATTAGTAAATTTTTTTCCAGTAAATTTTATTTTATCGATGTTTGTGACAACGACAAAATCTCCATTATCTAGATGTGGATTAAAAGTTGATTTATTTTTCCCTCTCAAAACTTTTGAAATATAAGCAGCCAATCTTCCAACTACTGCATTTTCAGCATTGATTATGTACCAGTCTTTTTTAATTTCTTTCTTTTTAATAAATGGTGTCATGATAATGGGCGATAAATACAAAGAATGTATCGTAAAGTCAATTTTTATTTAATTCTTAAATAATATAGATTTAAAGCGCTAAATATCAATAACACACTCGTTATTTGGTGAGCTGAAGCTAAATAAATATTTAGATTACTTACTAACGTTAATATACCTAAAGAAGCTTGTAAAAATAAAAAAAATAATAAAAAATTTATTGGAATGTATAGACGGGTAATTTTATTTTTATAGATATAGAATGATAAAAGTAAAATGTAGACAGTTATTAGATATGCTAAATTTCGATGATAAAATTGCATTAACGAATGGTTTTCAAATTCAATAAAATTTTTATAATTCTTAAAAGTTATATCATTTGGAATATAAGAATCTCCCATCATCGGCCATGTCTGATAGATTTTACCTGCATCAAGCCCTGAAACAAAAGCACCAATTATAATCTGGGCAAATATAATAATAATTAAACTTATAAAAGGTAAATTATGACTTGAAAATTTAAAAAAAACTTTATTTTCATTTTTGACAATATTCATTAATAACCAAAAAATTGTAGAAATTATTAGTATAGCTATCGAAAGGTGAATCGAAAGTCTGTAATGGCTTACAGTAATATCGTTTACTAAACCACTTTTTACCATGTACCATCCAACTATACCCTGTAAAACTATTAATATAAAAATAAAGAAACAAATTTTTATATAACGACTCTTAATTTTTTTTGTTAATAAAAAATAAATTAAAGGTATTAAAAAAAATAATCCAATTATTCTTGCTATAATTCTATGAAAATATTCCCAATAAAAAATAATCTTAAATTCCTTTAAATTCATATCAAAATTCAATAATTGATATTGCGGAATTTTTTTATACTCATTAAAATATTCATTCCAAGATTTATCATTTAATGGGGGAAGAATGCCTTTAAACAATTCCCATTCTGTAATAGAAAGTCCAGAATTTGTTAATCGAGTTAATCCACCAACAATAATTATAAAAAATACTAGTATTAATGAAATTACTAGCCAATAAAAAAACAATGTATTTATTTTTTTTTCGTTTGAATACATAGTTTATAATATATAATTTATTTATTAATCTTAAATTTAAATTTTGTCGCTATGGTAAACAAAAATATACTTAAAGTTAGAAAACAGTTAGACAAATTAGACAATAAATTATTAGATATAATAAAAAAAAGATCTAAGCTTGTTGATACAGTTCTTAAAAATAAAAAATTTAAAAAAGAGATAATCGATAAAAAAAGAATTTCAGTTATTCTTAAAAATATAACTAAAAAATCTAAAAGGCGAAATATAGATCCAAAAATCACTTCGGTGATATGGAGATCTATGATTAAGGCCTTTATTGATTATGAGTTTAGAAATTTTAAAAAAAAATAATTATTTGCTGTGTGGTGGAAGTTTTTTTTCAACAAAATATTCATGTTTTCTAGTGTTCGGATTATATTTTTTTAACTTTAACTTATCTTTGGCTTTTTCTCCTTTTGTAGGCTTTTTTGCATAATAAATAAATTTACTGTCAGGATTGCTTTCCGGAACCATGCGAACTTTAAGATGAGTTTTTTTGGCCATATTTTTTAATCTTGTTAATTTTTTCTAAAATAAGTTTACTTTTTGATTTAAGGTTTTTTTTAATATAATCAGCTTTTAAACTATGATTGTTACTATAGTCAAGTTTATTAATATCTAAGTTTATTAAATTTTTTACGCCAGAAACAGTCATGCCTTTGTTTTTAAGGAAAAATTTTATCATTTTTATTATCTCGAGTTGTTCAGTTGAATAATATCTTCGTTTATTTATTTTTTTTGGTTTAATAATTTTAAATTCTTTTTCCCAATATCTTAAAACGTGATTCAAAGGTTTTTTATTAACTGGATGAACTAAACCAAGAATTTTAGATACTTCTGTTATACTAAAAAACTTATTCATGGGAATTTTTGATTTTATCAGAGATTTTTTTTGCAGGAGTAAAACTTACTGATTTTCTTGATGAAATTAAAAATTTTTCTTTCGTTTTTGGGTTTCTGCCTATTCTTTCTTTTTTTTCAATTAATTTAAAAGAGCCAAGATTTTTTAATTTTAAATTTCCACTTTTTGTGTTTTCAATAATGATATTTATAAGATCGTTAATTATCTTTTTTGAAAAATTTAATGAATAACCAGTTTTCTTACTTAAATCATAAATTAAATTTTCTTTTGTAAAATTATTTTTAAACACTTTTAGAATGTTTTAAATTTTTTCTTATTAGATTCATTAAGTTTCCCTTAACTATCTTATAGCATAAATCAATTGAATGGTAAAAACCTGTAGAGTCTATACCTCCATGACTTTTGACTACCGGTCCATTTAATCCTAAAAATATTGCACCGTTATATTTTCTAGGATCAAGTTTATCTTTAAATTTTTTTAAGGAAAAATAAGAAAATACTAAAGATATTTGTGTTAGCGTTTCTTTTAAACTTGATGTTATAAATTTAGCAGTTCCTTCTGCGGTCTTTAAAGCAATATTTCCTGTAAATCCATCAGTGATAATAACATTAGAGTCTCCACTCATAATATTATTACCTTCAATATAACCTTTATAAATAAAATTTTCGTCACTTGATAAATCTTTTAATCTTTTTGATGCAGTTTTTAACATTTCGGTTCCTTTAATTTCTTCAGACCCAACGTTTAAAAGAGAAACATTCGGCTTATCATTTGGAAATAGTGATTTGTAAAGAGCTGAACCTAATTCTGCAAAATCAACAAGGTTTTGATCATTGCACTCTATGTTTGCACCTAAATCTAAAACAACATTCATTCCATTTTTGTTTGGCCATAAACCAGCTAATGCAGGTTTTGATACCCCATTCATCATTTTTAAAATCATTCTAGATATTACTAACAAAACACCTGTATTACCCGCTGATAAACTTATATCTGATTTTCCCTCAAGTTGATGTTGTATACAATTCCACATACTGGTATTTTTTGAATTTTTAACTGCTGTCAATGGAGTTTCTTCATTTGAAATTTCTTTAGTTGAATTAATTATATTTATCTTATTAGACTTTATCTTATATTTATTAATCTTTTCCTTAAGTAATTCTTCTTTACCAAAAATATTGAGTATAAAATCATCATTTTTTAAATTATTATCTAGGAATATTTTAATTCCTTCGATTGTTTTATCGGGTGAGTTATCACCACCCATTGCATCAATTGCAATAGAAATTTTTTTGGACATAGTGTGGTATTAAATATCTAAAATTTTTTTACCGTTGTAATAACCAGATTTTAAATCAATGTGATGTGATAATTTATATTCTCCACTTTTTTTATCTTCAACAATGTTAACCGAAGATAATTTATGATGAGATCTTCTCATTCTCTTTTTTGATATAGAAGTTTTTCTTTTTGGTACAGCCATAACTAAATTCTAAATTTTAAAACATCTTTTATCATATTTTTAAGTGATAATTCAAAACAAAATTTATAAAAATTCATTAAATAGGTTTCAAATTTTAGATATTTATCATTTTTAGGCTCTTTTAGGTGACCAAAATACTTTAAAACAAGCTTAGAATTTATTTTTAAATTTTTAACATTATCACCATTATTTTCTATCTTAAGCAAAATGTCATACAAAATTTTATTCAAATTCTTCATTTTTGAATTTACTGCTACATCACCAAAACCTAGTTCCCTTAAGTTATTTTCTAAATTAAAAAAAAGACTATCATAAGATTTTTGATCAAATTTTTGTCCTTTTTTTTTAAATACAATCATCATTATAGAAAAATGAAAGAATATTAGATTTATACGTGTCTCAAAGTTGTCTGGTAAATGTAAATCTTTATAAAAGAAAATATTTCTAGATAAGGTAAGTAATGTATTGTACAAATCAGTATTATGAGCAGTAAATTTGAATATCATAAAAAAATTATTTATTTAGTACTTTTTGTTATTTTAATTGGATGTCAATTTCAAGACACAATAAAAACACATGGAATTATCTATTTAGAAAATAGATCTAAAGCTCTTAGTGTAAATAAATCTAATAAAAATGACGTTATTAAAATAATGGGACAACCACAAATAAAAAGTTTTGATGATGATAATATGTGGATATACGCTGAAAGAGTTTTGTCTAAAGGTAAATTTCATAAATTGGGTAAAAATGTTCTTAAAGAAAACAATGTATTAGCTCTTAAATTTGATAAATATGGAATCTTAATAGATAAACAATTTTTTGATAAATCCGAAATAAATAAAATCTCTTTTTCTAAAAAAAAGACTGATAACAATATAACTAAAAAGAGCTTTGTAAGTTCTTTTTTAGAAAGTATTCGTCAAAAAATGTATGAAAACAGAAGGTAAATTACTTTAGTGAGCAATTACAGCTAATAGTAACAAAGCTACTATATTTGTTATTTTAATCATTGGATTCACTGCAGGTCCTGCTGTATCTTTATATGGATCGCCAACAGTATCTCCTGTCACAGCTGATTTGTGTGCTTCTGATCCTTTACCTCCAAAATTTCCGTCCTCAATAAATTTTTTTGCATTATCCCATGCTCCACCACCAGCGGTCATTGATACCGCAACAAACAAGCCTGTTATGATTACTCCCAATAACATAGCACCTAATGAAGATAATGCAGCTTCGATACCGGCGATTTGTAAAATCACAAAGTAAAGAATAATTGGAGATAAAACTGGTAAAAGTGAAGGTATGATCATTTCCTTTATTGCTGCTTTTGTAAGTAAATCTACTAATCTACCGTAATCAGGTTTTCTTTTACCTTTCATTATACCAGGTATCTTTTTAAATTGTCTTCTTACTTCTATAACGACAGCTCCTCCTGCTCTTCCAACAGCTTGCATACCCATTGAGCCAAATAAATAAGGAAGCATTCCTCCAATCAATAAGCCTGCAACAACAAATGGATTTGATAAGTCAAAAGTTACATCTACACCCTCTAAAACTGAACCTTTTACTGTAGAAAAATATTTAATATCTTCAGTATAAGCTGCAAATAATACTAAAGCTCCTAAACCTGCAGAACCTATTGCATAACCTTTTGTTACAGCCTTAGTAGTATTTCCCACTGCGTCTAAAGCATCTGTAGTTTTTCTGACGTTCTTAGGAAGTTTGGACATTTCCGCAATTCCTCCAGCGTTATCAGTAACTGGACCATAAGCATCTAATGCTACCACCATACCTGTAAGTGCCAACATAGATGTAACTGCTATAGCAATACCAAATAAACCAGCGAGACTATTTGTGTATAAAATACCCGCAACTATTATTAGAGCTGGGATAGCTGTAGCTTCCATCGAAATAGCTAATCCTTGAATAACATTAGTTCCATGGCCAGTTGTTGATGATTCTGCAACAGATTTTACTGGTCTATAATTTGTGCCGGTATAATATTCTGTAACCCAAATTAATAATCCAGTAATCACAAAACCTACTACACCGCAAATATATAAATCAAATCCTGTAAAAATTGCACCAGCATTATTATTATATGTACTATTAATTCCCACTATAGAATTAGTAACTGGATACAAAATTATTAAGGAGGTTATTGCTGTAACTATGAAACCTTTATACAAAGCGCCCATAATATTTTTACTTTTACCCAGCTTTACAAACCAAGTTCCAATTATAGATGTAATAATGCAAGCTCCCCCTATAGCTAAAGGATAAATCATTAAATTTAAATCTTGTGGAGAAAAAATCGATGCCAAAACCATTGTTGCAACAATGGTAACTGCGTAAGTTTCAAATAAATCTGCGGCCATACCCGCGCAATCTCCAACATTATCTCCAACATTATCTGCAATTACTGCTGGATTTCTCGGGTCATCTTCTGGTATGCCTGCTTCTACTTTTCCAACTAAATCTGCTCCTACATCAGCTCCTTTTGTAAATATTCCACCTCCAAGTCTAGCGAAAATTGAGATTAACGAAGCACCGAATCCTAAGGCCACTAATGCGTTTATAATTTCTCTGTTATCTATATTTAGATTTATTAAAACTATATAGTAAAAAGTTATTGCTAATAAAGCTAAACCTGCAACTAATAATCCAGTTATCGCTCCAGACTTAAATGCTATCGTTAGGCCTGATTGCAAACTATTACGAGCTGCCTCAGCAGTACGCACGTTTGCTTTAACTGAAATAAGCATTCCTACATAACCAGCAACGCCAGATAAAAAAGCACCAATAAAATATCCAATACCAACTAAATAACTAAAAAAATAAGTCACAATTGCAAGAACTAAAATTCCAACTATGGCAATAGTTTTATATTGCCTATTAAGATAAGCCTTTGCTCCAATTTGAATTGCTTCAGCTATTTCTTGCATTCTTGCATTTCCGGCGCTGGAAGAAATTATTTGACCAGAAAGAAGATAGCTATAGGCCACAGCTAGAACACCTATAAAAGCAATCAAATAAAGTAATTCTAAATAGTTTGCCATAATTTTTAGCGCATAAATGCCAAATTAATATTGAAAACGCAAGCTAAACTTATACAAAATAACAATTTTTACTCATCTTTTCTTAATTCCTTAGCTATTTTGTCTAGTATTGCGTTTAAATAGCCTGTTTGAATTTTCTCTAGAAAATGTTCAGAAGCTAATAAATATTCGTTGATAATCACTTTTTTAGGTGTTCCATGTTTAAACATGAGTTCAAAAATTGCCGCAAATAAAATAATTTTAAGTAATTTATCAGTTTTTATTAAATCAATATCTTTTGTTAAAAAAATATTTATTTTTTCTTCAATTAAATCTGATCTCTCTAGAGTTCCTGTTACGACATCTTTAATAAATTTTTTATACTGACTTTTTGGATAGTCAATTAATTCATTAGGATTCATCAAAGAATTATAAAGCTTTTGAATTACTTTTATTCTAGGAGACGAATTTTTAGATTTGTTTGGTTCCATTTTTTAGAATTGAAATAATAGCATTTGCTGCTTCAAATCCTTTATTAGGTTTTTTGCTAATAGATAGATTGCTTCTGTTTATAGCTTGTCTTAAATTCAAAGCTGTTATGATACCATTGCTTATAGGTTTGTTAAACTGAATAGATAAGTTTAATATTGCATTAAAAGTTGATAAACAAATGAAATCAAAGTGGGGGGTTTGTCCTCTTATCACACAGCCTAATGCTATAAAACCATCATATTTTTTAATATTTTTTCTAATTGAAAAAGGTATTTCATAAATACCTGGTACATTTACAATATTTAATTTTAAATTTGTTTTATGTAATCTTTTCTTTACCCCTAAAAGTAAATTTTTAGAAATATTTTTATAATAATTCGAATTTATGATTAAAATTTTTTTCATTTAATAATTACTTGTTTTTTAATTTTTAATCCAAAACCTTCAAGACCAATAATTTTTTTTCTACTCCTAGAAATTAATATCATATTTTTTACATTTAGGTCTTTAATTATCTGAGCACCAATACCATAGTATCTTAATGTACTAATATTATTATCTTTATCTAATGTATTTTTATTATTAATAATCAGTAGTAAAAAATTTTTATATTTCATAAGCACTTTTAGTGATTTTTTAATTTTTGGATTATTTAAAATATTTTTATTTTTAATTTTAGTAGAGAAAACTCTTACTGGAATAGACTTTTTTTGATTAAATTTACCTTTTGTTATTACATAATTAATATTTTTTTCTAATTTATTTTTATAGTTATAAATATTAATTTTTCCTCTATCTTTAATGATTGATGTTTTTGATGAAAATCGTTTAACAAGTTTTTCATACTTCAAACGATAGGAGATGAGATCTTCTATAGATGCTAATTTGATTTTATGTTTTTTTGAAAATTTGAAAAGATCATTTAACCTTGCCATCCTTCCATCTTCATTCATAACTTCACATATTACTGAACTTGGATTTAATTTTGATAATATAGAAATATCCACTGAAGCCTCAGTGTGACCTGCCCTCTCTAAAACACCGCCATTTCTTGCTACTAGAGGAAATACATGTCCTGGGGAAATTATATCATTTTTTTTAACTTTTGGATTAATGGCAGTTTTAATAGTTTTTGCTCTGTCCTGGGCTGATATACCAGTTGAAATACCTTTTCTTGCTTCTATCGAAATTGTAAAAGCCGTTTGCATCCGAGACCTATTTATGGACGACATCAAAGGTAATTTTAAGTTATCAACTTGTTTTTTGGTTAATGCTAAACAAATTAAACCTCTACCATGTTTAGCCATAAAATTTATGCATTTAGAATTACACTTGGAGCCTGGTATAATCAAATCACCCTCGTTTTCTCTATTCTTATCGTCAACCAAAATAAACATTTTACCTTTTTTGGCATCTTGTATAATTGAGGATATACTTGAAAATTTATTTTTAGCCATTTAATTAGAATATTTATACATATATTTACTTAATATATCTAATTCTACATTTACATAACTATTTCGTTTTAAATACTTTAAGTTTGTCAGTTTTAAAGTATGAGGAATGACATTTAGTTCAAAAAAATTTTGATAAACTTTTGCAATTGTAAGAGATACACCATTAATAGAAATAGATGCTTTTTCAACTAAAAATTTATTAAACTTATTATCTGAAATTTTCAATTTAATTATCCATGTTTTATCAATAAAATTTATTCTAATAATTTTTGCTGTAGTATCAATGTGACCTTGAGAAAAATGACCAGATATATTTTGACCATAAAGTAAAGATTTTTCTAAGTTAATTATTTGGTTAATCCTTAATGATCTGAAATTAGATCTTTCTAAAGTTTCATTTGAAATATAAAAAAAAATAATATCTTTAATAATTTTAGTTATTGTTAAACATACACCATCACAACATACAGATGATCCAATATCTTTTTTTTTGAAATTAATATTTGTTTTTATACCTATGTGAGTACTATATACGCCTTTTTTCAAATATTTTATTTCTCCAGTATTATATATGATACCATTAAACATAATTTAAAAAATTTTTTTAAAAAGTTTATCACTCTTTAAATTTATTGTTACCTGTTTAGTTAAATTTTTTTTAAAATTTGCTGTAGTATCATTATTTTTACCATTCTTACCCAAATTATATTTACTTTGAAAAATATATAGATCATTCATCATTTTATTTTTAATTAAAAAGTTTAAAAAAGTTAACCCAGACTCAACTAATATTCTCGTATAACCAATTTTATATATCTTTTTATACAATTTACTTAAATCTTCTTTATTTTCTAAAGATTTAATTAAAATTAATTTGTAACCAATGTCTTTATAATTAGATATTTTCTTGTAATTCTTTTCAAGAGTTATTAAATAAGTTTTTCTTTTATTTAATAATTTTTTTAAATTTAAATTTTTTTTAAGATTAAGGTTTAAGTCTATGATAAATAGATCTGGTTTATTATTATTTAATCCATCAATCCTACAATTGAGTAATGAATTATCATAATTTATAGATTTCGATGTAGACATAATACAATCATATTTATTTCTTAATAAATGAACAATTTTTCTCGAAGAACTGTTGGTTATCCAGCGACCTTTTTTATTAATAGTCTTATGGTCCTTAGAAATTGCAATTTTACCTGTTACATATGGTTTATAATTTTTTTTGTTGTAAAAATAACTTTTATAAAATTCTTTAAATCTTTTAGATTTAATTAATTTACTATTTATTCCGTTGATGTTTAAAATTTTCTTTGCCTTTTTAAATGTCCTAATATCGGGATCCTCAAAAGCATAAAATACATTTTTGATTTTTTTTTTTATAATAATATTTACACATGGTTGAGTTTTTCCATAATGTGTGCAAGGTTCTAATGTTGTATATAAAGATGCACCAACACAATTTTTTAAATTATTTAAAGCGTTAAACTCTGAATGTGGTCTTCCTTTTATTGAAGTAACACCTGAAGAAATAACAGAACCATTTTTTACTACAACACAACCAACGGAAGGGTTAGTGCCAGTTTGGCCTATATTTTTTTCTGCTAAATTAAAAGCAAGATCAAGAAAATGATTATGATTTGTTGTCATCTATGCTGCCTACAAATTGTTCAAAATCTTTTGCTTCCTTAAAATTCTTATAAACCGAAGCAAAACGAACATAAGCAACTTTATCTAAAGAAGACAGTCCATCCATAATAAACTTACCTATAGTTGGTGTGGGTATTTCACTTTCACCCAAACCTTCAAGGTTTCTAACTATTTTTGATATAAACTTTTCGATTGTTTCTGAGTCTATGGGTCTTTTTCTAGTAGCAATTCTTATTGATTTTGAGATTTTATCTCTATCGAATGGCTCTCTTTTACCATTGCCTTTTATTACAGTTAATTCTTGGAATTGAACACGTTCAAAAGTAGTAAATCTTTCTTTTCTGTCACAACCACACAATCTTCTTCTTCTTATTGCTGTACCGTCTTCAGTCGGCCTAGAGTCAACAAC
>MDTE01119857.1_pt1 | contig 16007 bp, 17 predicted proteins | sample 811231 | NCBI WGS metagenome assembly MDTE01 (sample SAMN05326651, study PRJNA326480) | marine metagenome | isolation source: seawater | place: Indian Ocean: Red Sea | collected 2010
ATAGATTAAATACCAATCTTCATTTATCATTAAACATAATTTTAACCAACAAATGAGGTATACATGAATCCTTTATTATCAATAAAAGGTACTATAATTTCTGGTTTTGTACTAGCAATTGTGTTCATAATGATTTTAGCTGATGGCAGCATTCCTATTGAGGCTGAGGGGTATATAAGATGGCTACATTACCTATCAGGTGTTACATGGATTGGCCTGCTGTACTATTTTAATTTCGTCCAAGTTCCTGCAATGGCGAAAGCGACAGCTGACAAAGAACCAGGTCCAGCTGCAATAGGGAAATACGTTGCCCCTTTGGCTTTATTGTGGTTTAGGTGGGGTGCCGTGGTCACATGGTTAACAGGTGCGGCGTATTTAGGTCATCATGGCCAGTTTATAGATGCATTTACTTTTGCTGGAGGCTATAGCTCTGTAATTGGTGCAGGAGCATGGTTAGGAACAATTATGCTATTTAATGTTTGGGTACTCATTTGGCCTAATCAACAGAAGGTACTTGGTATGGTAGAGGCTTCAGCTGATGAGATTGCTCAGGCCAAGAAAACAGCTTTGTTAGCTTCTAGGACCAACACAGTGCTGAGTATCCCTATGTTACTTTTCATGGGTGGAGCACATCATCCTGGATTAGTCTCACTAGCAGCATTACTGACATATACAGTCTAGTAAAAAAACCTAGCTTGATAGATTCAGGCTAGGTTTTTTATTTCGTTTTATTGAACTAAAACTTATGGGTTAGTCCTATTCCCCTTGTAGTTATATCATCACCAGTTGAATCAAAGTCTTGTTTGATGTAACCAAAGGTCAAATCAGAGGACTTACTCAGATTCATCTGGGCAGAAACTCCAAGCGTCTTGTAGTCATTTGTAGCAGCGCCATCAGAATCACCTTTGGCATAAACAATCTGCCAATCTGTCATACCCATTTTGTAATGAGTTCCGATTGTTGTTATATCACCTACAGTAGTGGAGTTATAAGAATTAGCTATTCCTAGATCTTCAAGAGAGACGAATAGACCCATATTCGGCATAACATTCATCGATGCATAGAATCTATCGTTGCTTGTCCCTGAACCGCCACTAACAGATTGATCATGACTACGCGAATATCCAAATGTTAGACCATGAACGAGCATGTTTTTAAATTGAATACCCAAAGCGTAATCACCTTGATCTGTGTTTGAGTTGTCATTCGAACTTCTAGTATCAGATACAGCATATACATACTCTAACGTTGCCGGACCCATTGAAGCAGAATACATAAGCGAACTCTCAAAGTTACCACCTATACCATAGTTGCCTTGACTTGTTGCACCGTGATCATTCAAACCAATTGCAGTATCTATGTTGTTATCAAATTGACCCATTGTTTTGTACGGTGACTCAAACGTACCCGCACCTACATAACCAAAAGGTGTTTTGAAACCAAGATTACCTACATTAAGGTCAAATGTTCTGCAACTCGTAGCTTCGCTTGTGGATGCGCAACTAGTTTCATTAGTGGCTGTGCCATCGCCGATATCGAATTTGTATTCCAGATTTCCAACAAGCTGGATTCCATTGCTTATAGTCTCCGTGAATTTTAGGCCCAATCTACTTTTATTTCCCCCATCATCTAAGTTTTCAACATCAGCTGCTGAACCCGTTTGCTTGTCATCGTATCCGATATACATTCTTCCATAGAAATGGACTCCTGAAGATGATTTTCCTGATGACATGGCATTTTGCCCTTGATTAGAGCCCATTTGTGCTCCACCAGCAAACACTGAGGATGAGAAAGCAAGTATGAGAGCCATACTCAAAATGTTTTTCATTTTTACCCCTATTTAACGTTAACACACATATATTAGGGGATTTTGCACCAAAAATACACATAAATATGATATAAATGTAACTAAATCTAACAGCTGGCTTTATTTACAATTTGATATAGAATTACTCTTTTCGTGCGAGAATGTAAATTATGACCAGTAAAATCATGCCTACTTACAATAGGAAGCCAGTTACCTTTACACGGGGTGAAGGCATCTATTTATATGATTCTGAAGGAAAGCAGTATCTAGATGCGCTCTGTGGGTTAGCAGTCACAAGCCTAGGCCACTCTCATCCGCTCATAGCAGAAACAGTGAGCAAGCAGTCTGCAAAATTAATTCACACCTCCAATGCATTTCATATAGAGAGCCAAGAAAAATTAGCAAAAAGATTGTGTCAACTTACTGGAATGGAGAATGTATTTTTCTGTAACTCAGGTGCAGAATCTGTCGAAGCAGCGATTAAAATTGCAAGAAAGTATGGTCATGACAAGGATTATAAAAATCCAAAAATTATAGTGATGTCTAATAGCTTCCATGGGAGGACTATGGGAGCGATGAGCGCAACATCAAGCACTCTCTCTCATGAGGCATTCGGACCTATTCTCGACGGCCTTATAAGAGTTGAATTCAATAAAATTCAAGCAATAGAAAATATTTTAAATGAGCATGAGGAGATAGCTGCGATTCTTTTAGAACCAGTTCAGGGTGAGGGTGGAATAGTTCCATGTGACAAAGCATATCTTCAAAAAATAAGAGATATCTGCAATCAGCAAAATATTTTGCTAATGATGGATGAGGTTCAGTCAGGTTTCTGCAGAACTGGTAGGTGGTTTGGTTATCAACATAGTGGAATCTCTCCCGATGTTGTTATGGTAGCAAAGGCTCTCGGTAATGGAGTTCCAATTGGAGCATGTCTTGCAAGAGGAAGTGCTGCGAATGTTCTTACAGCAGGAATGCATGGTTCGACATTCGGTGGTAATTTCTTGTCAACATCTGTCGGATTAAAAGTCCTCGACATAATGAGAGATAAACAGTTATGTCAGCATGTAATTACAGTTAGCAAAGCAATGCAGGATTATATGGAAACAAAGCTTAAAAATCTAAATGCCGTTAATGAAATTAGAGTCTGTGGGCTTATGATAGGTATCGAGCTCAGAGAAAATTGTACTGATCTTGTCAAAAAAGCTCTAGACAAAGGATTAGTAATTAATGTTACTAAACACAAGATTATAAGATTACTGCCACCTCTGATATGTAAAGAGAAAGACCTATTAAAGATTGTTGATATAATAGAAGAGCTTGTAACTGAAAATTATGAATAAAAGAGATTTTAAGTCACTAATTGATATTAATGCCCAAGAGTTTAAGAGGATTATACAACAGGCTATTGACTACAAAGAATTAGATAAAAAACATTCCGTGCCAAGGATATATGTCAATAGAACTTTGGCTATGATTTTTAAAAAGAATTCAACTAGAACTAGAGTATCATTTGAGACCGCAATGTATAAGCTAGGAGGCCATGCAATTTTTTTATCAGAGAGTACAACTCAATTAAATAGAGGAGAAGATATATCTGACACAGCTAAAGTGCTCTCCGGAATGGCTGATTTAATAATGATGAGAACCAATACACACGAAGAAATAAAAAGTTTAGCCGAGAATTCATCTGTCCCAGTAATAAATGGTTTATGTAACTTGTTTCATCCGTGTCAATTACTAGCAGACATGCAGACTATCGCAGAGATAAAAGGTAATGACTTCAGCAAGTTAACAGTTGCATGGATTGGGGATGGTAACAATATGTGCAATTCATACATAAATGCATCAAAATTACTCGGCTTTAAATTGAAAATATCTGTGCCAAATGGATATGAGCCAGATAAATATACCTTGGATAAATTTGGTGAAAATGTTGAATTGTGTGAAATTCCAGGGTCTGCAGTCGACGGAGCAGATGTTGTAACAACCGATGTCTGGGCTAGTATGGGCGATGAGCATGAAAATGAAGAGAGAAAAAAAGTATTTAAGAGCTTTCAGGTGAATATGAATTTAATGTCAAAAGCGAGAGAAAAAGCAATATTTCTTCATTGCTTGCCTGCGCACAGAGGAGAAGAGATTGATGACATTATAATTGACTCCCCACATAGTGCAGTCTGGCAACAAGCTCACAACAGGCTTTACAGCTCTATGGCACTAATAGACTTTTTGTTGTCTTCAAGCAAAAACTAAAGAGACTGAATTATCTCTAATCTTTTGTGATAGTCATTACATCTCAGAATAGTATTTATTTTTGTTTTGAGTGCTTTGGTATTTGTTTCCATAATAATGTTTTTAATTTCAGGTATTGCTTGTGGATGCATACTAAAGGATGTCAAACCAAGACCAAGTAAAAGCTTAGTATACATTTTCTCACCTGCCATTTCTCCACATACTGTAATATCTATTCTTGATCTGTTACATGTCCCGATGACTTGTTTTATCAGCTGCAAAACAGCTGGATTTGTTGGATCATATAAACTTGTCACCTCATCATCAACTCTATCAATAGCAAGAATATACTGAACGAGATCGTTAGTTCCAATTGACATGAAATCAACGTTTTTAGATAGTACATTTGACTGTATTGCACTTGCAGGCACTTCAATCATAATGCCAACTTCATATCTAGGGTTGAACGATTTTTTCTCTTTTATAAGTTCAGTTTTTGCTTCATCAATGAGATCTTTAGCTTTATTAATTTCGTCAAGTGTCGTGATCATAGGTATCAATATTCTGAGTTTGCCATTTTTTGCAGCTCTCAACATAGCCTTTATTTGGATTTTAAAAAGATTTTTTTCATACAAGCTATATCTAATACCCCTCATACCTAGTGCAGGATTCTTAGCGATTTGACCGACCTTCATATTTTCAGATACTTCTTTATCGGACCCGATATCAAGTGTTCTAAGCGTTACAGGCTTACCATTTACTTTTTTAAAAACTTTACTATAAGCTTGATATTGTTCATGTTCTGTGGGCGTATCATCTCTATTCATGTATAGATATTCCGTTCTGAATAAACCTACTCCATCAGAGCTATCATTTAGAAGTTTTACTTCTTCTGAAAGTTCAAGGTTACACATTACATCAACTTTAATTCTATCCTTTGTAATTGCTTTCTTGTTTGTAATTTTCTTAAAAGACCTCATTAATGAGTTATTTTCTGTTTGAATTCTTTTAAAATGTCTTAGCTCAATTTCATCAGGATTAACTATTATTATCTGATTCTCGGGATCCATAATTAGTTTGTCACCATTTTTGATGATATTGATCGAAGACTCTACCTTTACTAGCATAGGAAGAGCTAAACTTTTGCTTAGTATTGCACTATGGGAAGAACGACTTCCGTGAGAAGTTATAACCCCTAGCCCCTTACTGTGATGAATATCAACAATATCCTTTGGTGTTATCTCATCAGTTATAATTATTTTATTCTCTATTATTTTATTGTAGAAAATATCTAATTTTTTTCTAGACTGAAGAAGTTCTAATAAACTAATGATCATTTGCTTTATATCAATTAACCTTTCTTTAATATATTTGTCTTCGATATCCTCGAAGGACTTTTTCATGCTGTGGTATTCAGAGGATATAGCCCAACTAGCACTAAATTGATGATTATTTATTTTGTTGAGAACGTTCTCTCTAAAACTTTTATCGTCAACAAAACTTAGTTGCATGTCCATTAGTTTTGTTATTGCAGGATTATTTTTAATTTTTGTTGATGATTTTTTATATTCTGTTTTAAGTTTATTAATTACGTCTAAACATTTTTTTGATTCGCTCTTAACTTGACTTTTACTAATAAATGATGGAGCGTGATCAATATTATCCTTATAAACTACGATAGCTTGACCGATACATACTCCTCGTGATACGCCATCACCTGTGATAATAATACTCATTTTTGTTCGTCAAATTTATTATTAAATAGTTTCTCAATTGACTTCATTGCATCACTCTGATCAGCACCATTAACCTCAACACTTATACTTGAGCCTTGAGAGGCTGATAACATTAGTAGTTTCATTATACTTTTTGCGTCAGCATTTTTTCCATCCTTCTTGATTATGATTGTCGATTCAAACTCATTTGCTGTTGATACTAGCTTAGCAGCAGCTCTAGCATGAAGTCCTAACTTATTTAGAATCGTAAGTTTTTTTGTAATCATTTATATTTTTGAAACTCCTTCCATTCCGCCCTCTAAAGCTTTAGTCGACAGTTGATCAAGTGAAACATCAGGATAGTTGAATACATTCAGAATCATAGATAGATTCAATCCTGCCACAACCTTAATTTTCTCATAATTTATGGAGGATGCGATGTTTGATGGTGTAGTACCAATTATATCTGTTAATACTAGAACACCTGCTCCATTATCAAGGAACTTCACATATTTTTCTGCAAGTTCTTTTACATCATTAGGCTGATCATAATTATCTACCGAAAGTAATTCAACTTGAAATGGATTTTTTCCAAAAACCGAGGTTGCTGTCAGCAACAACTGTTTACCAATGTCACTGTGTGTAATCAATAAAATACCAACTTTCATATTAAATAAACTCCAAGTCCTTCGAATGTAAATTTTCTATAATCTGAGAACTGTTTCTCGCTTGTCTCAATTTTTTTCTTACATCTGGATCATCAAGCTTGCTGCTTAAATAAGCTAACAGCTCTAGATGATTACTGTAATTCTCCTCAGGCACAATAATAGACACTATTATGTCTACATCTAGACTGTCTATGTTATCAAATTCTACTGGCTCATCTAATATTATAATTGATATAAATGGGTATTCGATATCTTGAACTCGAGCATGAGGTATCGCAACACCCTTACCAATCGATGTTGAGCCTAATTTTTCTCGCTCGTAAAGTTTTTTAAAAATATCATTTCTGCAAACACCAGATGATTTGCTGAGGAGATCAGAGACTTTTTCAAGGATACTTTTTTTTGTTTTAGAATTATCATTCACAGATACATGCGAATCTTCCAATTTAATTTTAATCATCAGCATTCCTTTTTCTTTGTGCTGAGTTTGGTATATTAATTTTTTCCCTATATTTTGTGACTGTTCTCCTTGCTACAGACACCCCTTTTGTCGTAAAGTATTTTGAAATTTCATTGTCACTCAACGGTTTATTTGAATTCTCCTCTTTAATGCACTCTTCAATCATTTTCATAATTACTTTTGACGAAATCATAGTCCCAGTATCAGTAAAAAGTTCAGATGAGAAAAAATATTTTAATTCATACACGCCTCTTGGAGTCTGCACAAACTTATTACTGGTAGCCCTAGATACAGTTGATTCATGAATTCCTAGAGACTCAGCGACATCTTTCAGAGTCATTGGTTTCATACCAATATCGCCGTCGCTTAGAAAATCTATTTGTCTTTTAAAAATCTCTTTACAAACATTTAGTATCGTTAAGCTTCTATTTTTGAGAGATTTAATAATGAATTTTGCTTCGTTATAGTTTTTACGAAGATAATTTAAGTCTGTCTTAATCTTACTCTCTTTCATTAATGACACATACTCTGCATTTAACTTTAATAATGGCTTACTTTTCGTAAGCTCTATTACCCACTTACCGTCTCTTTTAAAAATTATAATTTCAGGAGAAATATGATAGGAATCTAATTTTTTTGAAATCTCAAGACCAGGTTTAGGATTGAGTTTTCTAATAAGTTCAAGTGCATTATCGTCAAAGTGAGTATTTTTATTCAGTTCTGATAGGATATTTTGGAATTTAGAACTATCGGAACTATCTATTGTTTTTAGATATTGAATTATTTTTGATGCCTTATCATGTAAGGGCGATTCTTTATGCGAATGATCTAATTGTATGGATAATGAATCACATAAATCTATTGCACATGTTCCAACAGGATCGAATCTTTGTAATGTGTGCAATACATAGAATATGTCTTGGAACGAGGCTTCAATTTCTCTATTTGCTTGAATAAAGATGTCCTTTAGGTCCTCTGTTAGATAGCCATTGTCATTCACACAATCGATTAGTATGGAAGCGATTATTTTCTCATTTATCGAGAATGAAGACATGTCTACTTGTCTACCTAAGAACTCATGCAAACTCTCAGTCTTTTTATGATACTTCAGAATATCATCAGCATCAATATTAAGCACACTGACTGGTGGCCCCTCATCATAATTTGATTCAACCTCTTCGTTTTTTTCTAGGAGAGGATTTTCTAGAATTAAGTTATCTACCTCCTTTTCTAGATCATAGGTATTCAGCTGAAGAAGTCTAATGGCCTGCCTTGTTTGCTGAGATAATACCTTTCTCTGGGATAATGTTGTTGTTTGCTTTAACTTATTCACAATTTAAAAGATTCACCTAAATAGACTTTCTTAACAATTTCATTTTTAACAAGATCTTTGGATTTCCCGGATGCTAACACTTTGCCTGAGTTGATAACGTATGATTTATCACATATTTTCAATGTTTCTCTGACATTATGATCAGTAATTAGTATTCCTATATCTTCTTTTGCCAAAACTTTTATTATTTTCTGTAAATCTATTACGGATATTGGATCAATCCCTGCAAATGGTTCATCGAGTAAAAGAAACTTAGGTTTTAGAGCTAATGCCCGAGCGATTTCAACTCTCCTTCTCTCTCCTCCCGACAATTGTATACCTTTAGTATTAATGAACTTACTTAAATCAAATTTCTCAATCAGATGTTCAAGAATGTTGGCTTTTTGAATTTTACTAAGACTACTATCAACTTCAAGAATTGAATCAATATTATCTTTTGCTGTCATGTCTCTGAATACAGATGGCTCCTGAGGTAGATAGCTGATTCCTTGCTCAAATCTTTTATGAATTGGTTCGTAAGTTATATTTTGATTATTAATGTATATGCTACCCTCATCTGATTTTAATAAGCCAACAATCATATAGAAGGTTGTAGTTTTACCCGCGCCATTTGGGCCCAAAAGTCCAACAATTTCACCAGAGTTTACCTCAAGCGAAACATTATGAACAACCGTTTTACTCTCGAAAGATTTTTTTAGACCAGCTGATATAAGAGTCGACATATTAATTTAAATTGAACGTAGTGGATACTTTATTTCTTATACTTTTCTTTAAATTGCTTGCAGGCTTATTTTTAACAATCCACTCACCTGTTTTAGTATTATATATCATTTGGTTGCCTTTTATTGTCTGTGTCTGATCATCCTCTTTTATAGTTCTCTCTGCATCACTTAATATCGTAATCAAGCCTTTATCAAGGTTAGCTGATAACCCATTTCCTGTTGTAATTGAATCTGATGTTATTATTGTTACATCCCGATCTGTTTCTATTAGGTCCTTAGATAAGTAGAATATAGCATATGATGTATATAATTTGATGGTATTTCCACTTAAAGAATTATTTCTATTTACTGCAACATTACTTTTTAGATAAATCTCGCTCATTTTACCAGTAGGGTCAACAGCTGTTTCAGAACTTATATTAGTTATTAAATTAGAATTGAACATTTTTAACTTTGGATTTTTTATGAATGTATAGTTGTCATCATACTTCTCCAAATATAAACCTGTTAAAATCCATTGAGTCGACATATCCACATCGATATTTTTTGATGAAAAGCTGTGTATCTTATTTATTAATTTTCTTTGTTCTGTTGAGTCACTCGCTAGAGCATATGAATTAGCAACGAGGAATACAGAGAAAAAAAAAGCGATCAAATTAAATTTTTTCATTTAGTGTTTTTGAGAAATAGATGAGATCACACACATCTCTTACTGCCCCATAACCACCATGCCTTTTAGTTACCCAATCAAATTGCTTTATATCTATTGTGGGATTAGTATTAGGGACCACAATTGACATCCCGACGCTATTAAGAATTTCAACATCCACTGTATCGTCCCCTACAAAACATACTTTTTCTGGAGAAATAGATATATTTTGATCATGAAAGGACTTTAGTTTATTCCTACTGCCCTGAATGACATACTTAATACCTAATTCCTTTGCACGATGATTTACACATGCCGCCTGCCTTCCTGAGATAATCATAATTTCTATTCCGATAGACTGAACTATCTTTATACCGTGGCCATCTTGAGCATAGAATTTCTTGAGTTCATTCCCCTTATTATCGTAATACAGTCCACCATCTGTTAGTACGCCATCTACATCAAAAGCTAGTAACTCAATTTGTTGAGCTTTTCTTATCACATGATCTGGATAGTAGGATTCTAAAAAATTTTGATCTTTAGTCATATCAGTTGATTGATTTAATTATATCTTTGAGTGTGAGTATTCCCACTACTTCTTTTTTATCTATTACAGGCAAAGCATTGATGCTATTATCCTCGAGTACTGAAAGTGCCTCTGCAGCTAACATGGTTGGACTTACTATCACAGGTCTTTTAGTCATTACTGATTTAATCTGAATAGATTCAACACTCTTTCTTTTTCTCATGATTCTTTTAATGTCACCATCAGAAATTACACCTATCAAATTTTTTCTATCATCTATTATTATCGCTAGTCCAAGATTTGACTTTGTAGTTTTTTCTAACAGTTGTGAAAATTTAGAGGTACTCCTTACAAATGGTATATTTTTTTTGATCATTATTTTTGAGACAGTCACCATTAATCTCTTACCTAAAGCACCCTCTGGGTGAGTTTTTGCGAAATCTTTAATTGTAAAGTTATTCTGTGAGGAAATTGCTAATGCTAGAGCATCTGATATAGCTAGGGCACAAATAATACTTGATGTAGGAGCAAGATTATGCGGGCATGCCTCTCTGGTTACTGATGCATCCAGAGAAATTTTAGAGTACCGGGCTAGAGATGAGGATAAATTCCCTGTTATGGATATTATGCAGCACTTCAGTAATTTTAGTAGAGGCAACAGTTTGATAACTTCCTGAGTTTCGCCTGAATTAGAGTAGATTATAACAACATCATTCTTTTTTATCACACCAACATCTCCATGAAGAGCATCTAGTGGATGAAGAAATAATGCCGCAGTGCCTGTGCTGCTTAATGTAGCTGCCATTTTCATAGCGATGAAACTGGATTTACCGACACCCAATGTGATTACTTTACCTTTATTTGAAAGTATAGCTTCGCATGCTCTCTCGAACTTGCTATCTAATAACTTAGTTGTTCTTCTAAGTGCAGCAATTTCTCTATTTAGGATTTCTTTAGCAAGCTGTTTGTTTGATTTTTTATTCATATCTACCTGAATATTAAAAATATATATACGAAGTATGTTATTACTAATATGCTAGAGTATAAAGTTTTTATGAGAGTTATATCTGATTTAATTATCATATAGAAAAAAATAGATACTATAAGTAAAACCGAAATATCTCTGATAAATTCTGATTCATTTACGATAGCCGAATTTATAAGTCCAGCTAAACTTGCTGCAATTGCTATATTGAAAATATTAGAGCCTAATATGTTACCAATGATGAAGTCTGTTCTATCTTTTCTTGCAGACTGAATACTAGCAGCCAGTTCAGGTAGACTAGTTCCCAATGCTGTGAGAGTTAAACCAATTGTATAGGTACTTATACCAAAGAGAATTGCGATTTGAGTTGCTCCATCGATAAAATAAGTTGAACCATAAATCAACATCAAAACTCCAAATAATGATAGGAGACTAATATTTAGTATACTAAAACTCTCAGAACTTTCTTTACGTGTAGAATCTATATTATATTTTTCTCTATTTAAGAAAAATAATATCACTACAAATACTAGAAACAGAACTAATGCATCAAAAGCATTAAATAAACTATCGAATATGATTAGAGTAAATAAACTTAACGTCAAGAGAATCATACCAATGAACATATTTTTAGGCAAAATCATCACTTTATCTTTTTGTTTGATGAAGAGAACAGATAAACAAAAAACCAGAGCAATATTAGATATATTTGAACCAATTGAGTTACCTACAGCCAGGACAGTCTCGTTTTCAAGTGCAGATTCTATGGATATAAATATTTCAGGCGTAGAGGTTGCTATACCAATGATGAAAAAACTAGCAGCGAATCCAGAAATTGAATATGCAGATGAGAATCGCTCAGTTGATGTGACTAGTAGGTTAGCCCCCAATAATAAGAGCGCCAATCCCAGAACTAAAAAAAATACGGGTTCTATCATGACATATGAAGTTTATATGAGATAACTATATGTTTAATAATTGATTTCAAGAACGTCAATTTCAAAGTCTTGTACGTCTTTGCCATCTGTAACCAGTTTTGCTCTTCTCTGTAGATATGATTCTCTCAGAAAAATATATTTATCTTTAGCTGCTGTATCGAGAATTTTTGTAGCCTTGAGAAGATTAGCCCTAGTGTCAATTACATTGGTAGCTTGTATGGCTTGTCTCTCCTCATGATGTAATTCCGTATGAATGGGAGAAATATCTTTTTCTATCATTACATCAACATAGAAGCCTGGAGCATCTCTAAATGAGCTTGGTCCAAAAAATGGTAAAACTAGATATGGACCAGGCGAAACTCCGTAGTACCCCAGTGTTTGACCGAAGTCTTCACGATGTCTCTGTATACCTAGAGAGGTCGCGACATCAAATAATCCAAAAATTCCAACGGATGAGTTAATAACAAATCTACTCGTTGATGATACGGTTTTATCGAGTTTCATTTGCAGTGCGCTGTTCACAATTGTATTAATTTCTCCAAGATTATTAAAAAAATTACTTACACTTTCCTCAATGGGATCAGGCGTAATAAATCTATAACCCTCAGCTACAGGCTCTAATATATTATCATCTATTACTTCATTGAAGCCAAAAATGACTCTATTCATAGGCTCAAGCGGATCGTCTTCTGATGCATGTGACGCGCTCAGACTTAATAAAACTACAAAAGTCACCATGGTTGCTCGTAGCACTATTGAAAATGAAGAAAATTTATTTGATTTACCCAGTAACATAATTCTTGATTATATACTAAAATGGACTTTATGATTAAAAAAACATCACTTTTCCTGGCATTTTTATTGATTACAAATATTGCGTTTTCAAACGATACTCCTGATGGTTTTTTAAAGGATTCTGTCGAAGAGATATCACTCCTTGTCACCAAATATAAAGATAGATTTGAAACTGACGAGGAATTTCTTAGAGGTAAAATGAATTCTGTTGTAATGCCAAAACTTGATATTAAACTGATGTCGAAAATCATTCTTGGAAAAAAAATATGGACAGATTTATCTACAAGCCAAAAAGACGATTTCGTCGAAGCATTTCAATACAGGATGACTAGTACATATATGAAATCTATTACAGCATTTGATGGTGAAAAGGTTGTTTTCTTGCCTTATGAGCCCGGCAAAAGAGAGAATATAGCTTATGTAAAATCAAAGTATTTGATTCCTGGTGGTGATATTGCTGTTGATTATAGATTGATTAAAAAATCAGATAAATGGAAAGTCTACGATATCATTTTTGATGGTATAAGCTTGATGAAGAATTACAGAGCAGATTTCCGAGAGCATGTATCAGAGAACGGTATTGATTCATTAATAATATCGCTGAGGGAATAGCAATTTTCTCTATAGCGGTTTCATAGAAATCAGTAATCTTGGTAGTAACGTTAGCACTAATACAAGTGCAACGAGCATTGCAAGCCCTGTTAAAGTCCCAAATATGATTGTTGGTATGAAATTTGACAGGATCAGAATAGAGAATCCAAATATTACTGTAATACCTGTGAAGAAGATAGCCCTCCCTATGCTCGAATGACATGTTTTTACTGTGTCTTCATAAGTTTCAATATTCTCAAATTCCTCCTTGAAGCGATATATGTAGTGAATGCTATTATCCACCGCAATTCCAACGGTTATTGCAGCGATTGTGATAGTCATCATATCTAGCGGTAAATTTATAATGCCCATTATCCCAAGCACTAAAAGCGCGGATAGAAGATTAGGAATAATACCAATAATCATTAGTTTGATAGATCTGAACAATATCAAAAACATTGATGCGATAATTAGCATCACAAAGCCGAGAGATTTTATTTGAGAATCAAATAGGCTTTGAAGCATATTGTTGTAAAGTAAAAGTATTCCAGTGATTGTTATAACTTCTGATTTAAGATAATCGTCATTGTTAAGATCAGTTCTAATCTTTTCAATTAGATCTGCCCGCCTCAAATTTTGATTTGAATCTAATACCCTTATGTTGATTCTTGCTTCATTATCTTCTATGGACAAGTATGGATTAACTGCAATATCCTTTACTTCTACTGGGAGTTGTTTGTAGAGAAGGGACATTTCCAGACTGTTAAGTTCTTTATCATCATTGACAATTTCAGCAACCCGTATGGATGATGCAAGAGATAATACTTTACCTATATACTCATTATTATTCAGATAATCGTGTACATACTTAATTTTATTAATTTTTTCAGTTGTAAACCAATTTGACTCTTCAGACTCCTCACTATCTCCCAACAATTCATCAAACTCCTCATCATCCTCAATATCTTTCGAGTCAGGAAATTTAATAATAATATCCATGGGTGTAGTCCCACCCAGTTGATTATCAATGAGCTTCATACCTTTATGTATTTCAGTATCTGACCTGAAATAATTTATGAAGCTGTTCTCAACTTTGAGTTGTGTTATGCCATATAGCGTGATGACCGATATCACCGCAACAATAGCATAAATGTGTTTTCCAAACTTAAGCGCTACATTTGATAGTGAGTCCACAATGTAACTTTTTGTTTGTTCATTGCTAATAGTAGAATTATCTTTATTTGAGAAAACTATGATAAAACAGGGCAGTAACGTGAATGATGTTATAAATAACGTAGTAAGACCTATCACCATCATATAACCAAAATCTATAACTGGCTTAATATCACTGAATACTAATGACGCAAATGCCACTATAGTTGTAAGCGCTGTGTATAAGCATGGCCATATCATTTTCTTTGTGGTTTGATGGATCGAATAAAACTTATCAACATCTCCCGAGGAGAAAATTTGTCTGTACCTGACGATTATATGAATGTTCATGGATAAAGTAAGGATTAACATTAACGAGATAAAATTAGATGATATAACCGTTACTTTCCAGTCCATATACCCAAGTAAACCAATCATGAATAATACAGCGTAAACACAATTAACTATCGGCGCTGCAACCCATATGAACTTTCTGAAGATAATGACTAAAGTAATAAGAATGAATAGCAGAACCCCGAATCCAAAGTTGATGAGGTCATTTTTTATAAAAGTGATCATATCGTCAGTGATCATCGGTATTCCACCCAATCTAATTTCATACCTATCGTTTGAGTAAGAGCTTTGAACTTTTCTTATTTCTCTAATCAAAAGCTTTATCTTTTGTTTTTCTTTGTTAGCTAGATTTTGATATTTGATTTTTGCTTGTAGATATTGGTCCTCAATACTTTTATCTTCTTTATATTTTTCAAAAAGTAAATTCCTTTGCTTTAGAGCATTTGATAAACTCTCATTCTTCTTAATTACGAGCTGCATAGCAGTAGTTTTAGCATTAGAACTAATTATTAGATCTTTATATATTGGACTCGTAAGTATTTCCTCTTTGGCACGATCTCTGTCTATACCTTCACTTAGAATGTTTGGGATATCATTTATTAATTCAGTAAGCGGCTTTTCTGAACTTGTAACTAGAGGAATATTAGTTATGGATGTAACAGAATCTATGTTTTGAATTGTCTTTATTTCTCTAGATAAGGTGTCTATCAATCGAAGTGTGTCAGAAGAAAAAATATTTTTGTTCTTATCTGTGAGAGTTAAGATCATAAAATCTGATGACTTGTATCTTTCACTAATATTACGAAAAATTTTCAGATCACGATCATCTTCGAGTATTAGTGTATCCGCGGATGCATCTAACGTAAAATTTTTAATGTTAGTCGCAGATATAATAAGAATAATAGCTAAAAAAAATAGTACTAAAACTGGATGACCAAGCAGGTATTGCCTATAAATTAATGATATTTTTTTAATCATAGCTTTATTGAGTATAAACTTTTAAAATACCGAAACAAACTTAAAAAATATCTATGGATAAATTATTAATAGATGGGCAACAATCATTATCTGGTTCAGTCA
>MDTE01188884.1_pt1 | contig 16005 bp, 16 predicted proteins | sample 811231 | NCBI WGS metagenome assembly MDTE01 (sample SAMN05326651, study PRJNA326480) | marine metagenome | isolation source: seawater | place: Indian Ocean: Red Sea | collected 2010
AAAAAAAATACTATCTAAGAACCTAACGAATTTCTATGATAAAAATAGAAAATCTAAACTTCAAAAACTATTTGCTGCTTTACAGTTCTTAATCATTTCTAAGAACGAAAATATTAAAACTCATTATACTTATTTTGGAAGAACAAAGTTCAAAGTTCTAATTAATGAAATTAAAAATACTATAAATTATTTTATAAGACAACGCTATATTGATAGAAATTTCTCAAGTATACTTCCAGAAAGCAAAAATCTAATCTTTTTCCCAATGCAACAAGAACCTGAACGTTCTTTATTATTGACAGCACCACGTTATATTGATCAAATGAATACAATTGATCTTATTTCAAAGTCTATTCCTGAAAATTATCTCTTGATTGTAAAGGAACATCCAACACAAGGTCCTGGACGAGGGTGGAGAAATCTATCTGATTATAAAAGATTTAAGAATAATTCTAAAGTATTTTTTATTCATCCTTCTATTTCAGCTAGTGAAATAATTAAAAAATCAAAACTTGTAATCTCTGTTAGCGGAACCGCTAGCCTAGAAGCATCTTTCTTTAACACACCATCAATTACTTTTGCAAAAAAAGATTTTTCACTTATTTCATCAGTACAAAAATTTAACAATGACGATGATTTAATATCATTAATAAAAAATACTCTTGATATTAAACCGGATCCCAACCAAGTCGAAAAATATTTTAATATACTTGAAAAAAATTCTTTCGTTTTTGACCAATTGGAATTTCAATTAGAGTATCTTTCATATTTTTATTTAAATGGGAATCTAGTTGATGTTGAAATTAATGAACCTAAAATGATCAAATTTCTTAATGATAAAGAAGAAACATTTGTTGATTTAATTAATTCAATGCATAAAGCAGTACTAAGTCTAAACCAACCATTATAACTATTAGACAAATCTATTTAAGAAAACTAATAATTTATCCTAAACTAATAAAACGGTTATAATCAAAAATAATCATGAATAGAATTCTTATCGTTGGTTATGGATCTATAGGAAAGAGACATGTAAGAAATATTTTGAATTATACAAACTCAAATATTATTATATTTACAAAACGTTCTGATTTAGATTTTAAAACAAATCGTGTAACTGTATCTGACTCCCTTGATTACTGTCTCTTGCAAAAACCTAACATTGGATTCATTTGTAATGAAACATCACTTCACGTATCTACAGCCTTACAATTAGCAAAAGCTGGTTTAGATCTATTCCTAGAAAAGCCACTATCTGATTCAATTAAAGGAGTAAATGATCTAAAGAGAATTGTAAATAAAAAAAGACTGATTACACAAATGGGATATCATATGAGATTCCATGATTGCATAATTAAAATTCGAAAACTAATAAAACAGAAAAAAATTGGCCGTGTTATCTCCATTCAATCTGAAAATGGGTCATATTTTCCAGATTGGCATCCTTATGAAGACTATACAAAAAGTTATGCAGGCAAAAAAAGATTAGGTGGCGGAATTATTCTAACACAAATACATGATATTGATTATCTTTATTGGTTTTTTGGAAAGCCAAAATCAATCTTTTCATTTGCTGGAAAATTAAGTGATCTTAAAATAACATCTGAAGATTATTCGGCAAGTATAATCCAATTTCCAAATAGAGTTACTGTAGAATTACACCTAGACTTTTTTCAAGGACCTGAATATAGAAGATGCAAGATAAAAGGCACAAATGGTATTATTGAATGGAATTCAAATGAAAATAAAATAAAATTTTTTAATAATAAAAAAAAGAAATGGGAAATAATTTTAAACTTCAACACTTACGAAAGAAACCAATTGTACATAGATGAAATAAAACATTTCTTTAAATGTGTAAAAACTAGAAAAAAGACTATTAATCCTTTAGAAGAAGGCATAAAAACTTTGAATATAGCCTTAGCTATGAAAAAATCATCTGAAACAAAAAAATTAATTGATATGAAATGACTTCACAAAAAATAACTCAAAAATGCAGAAAAATAAAACTAGTCATTACGGATGTTGATGGAGTTTTAACTGATGGTGGTATGTATTATTCAAATAATGGTGAAATAATGAAAAAATTTAATGCTAAAGATGGAATGGCTGTTGAACTATTATTAAAAAATAAAATCAAAACTATTCTGCTTACTAGCGAATCATCTACTATTGTAAAGAAACGTGGAAAAAAAATCAATGCAGCCATGACTATCACAGGTGCTAAAAATAAAAAATCACATTTTAATTTAATATGTAAAAAATTTGAAGTGTCTCCTCAACAAATTGCTTACATTGGTGATGATCTAAATGATTACCAAATCATCGAACTAGTTGGTCTATCTGCTACACCTTTAGATGGAATTATGGAACTACAAAAAATTGTTGATTATGTCTGCAAAAATAGTGGTGGAAAAGGTGCTTTTCGAGAATTCGTTGATCTGATATTGAAATCACATCACTGATAAATTATTAAATAAACTTATTATGTAAAATTTAACAAAAATATTATGACCTTCATAATTGCTGAATTAGGCACAAACCATTTGGGTGATTTGAAAATTGCAAAAAAAATTATTGATATTGCGGTAAATGCTGGCTGTGATGCAGTAAAATTTCAAAAAAAAGATGTTGAAAATATTTACACTAGGGAATTTCTAGACTCTCCCTTAGAAAGTCCTTGGGGAACAACACAAAGAGAGATGAGATTACACAGAGAATTTTCTGAAAATGATTTTAAACAAATTGATTTGTATTGTAAAAAGAAAAAAATTCCATGGTTTGTATCATGTTGGGATACAAAAAGCCAAATGCAAATGAGAAAATTCAAGACTAAATATAATAAAATTGCATCTGCAATGCTTATTCATAAAGAATTAGTAGAAATGGTAGCAAAAGAAAAAAAATACACGTTTATCTCTACTGGAATGAGTAGTTTAAAAGAAATTGAAAATGCAATAAAATTTTTTAAAAAATACAAATGTCCTTTTGAATTAATGCATTGTCATAGTTCATATCCTATGCCTATTGAAGAAGCCAATCTTTCTTTAATACCAGTTTATAAAAAGAAATTCAGATGCAAAGTTGGTTATAGTGGCCATGAGGCATCTGCTACAAACATCAGTGTTCCTGCAGTGTTGTTAGGGGCTACATCTATAGAAAGACATGTAACATTTGATCGTACTGCATATGGTCATGATCAGTCTGCATCACTTGAATCACGTGGTTTGCATCAATTAGTTAGAGATATACGATTGCTCGAAAAGATAATGGGTGATGGTAAAAAGAAACTATGGGATTCTGAGTTACCTAATAGATCAAAATTGCGGCAAAAATTTGTTTAATGAGGACAATATGGTATGCAAAAATTAATTCTTACTGGTTCAAAAGGCCTAATTGGAACTGAATTATGTAAATTTTTAAAGAAAAATTATAAGGTAATTGAATTAGATCTTAAATTAGGACATGATCTTACTGATGAAAAATTTGTGAAAACTTGGTTTAAAAAAAATAGAGCTGACTTTCTTGTAAACTGTTTTGCAATGAATGATCATGTTGATAAATCACGTAAAAAAAGTACTCTTTATTCTATTTCTTTAGAGTCTTTCAATAATTTTCTTAATGTTAATCTAACTTCATTATTTTCTGTCTGTAGAGAATTTTCCAAAAATAACAAATCTGGTTCAATTGTGAATTTCTCCTCCACTTATGGAATAGTCTCTCCTAGACCAGATATGTATGAAGGTTCTCACAAACATATTGCTTATGGTGTATCAAAAGCTGGAGTCATAAATCTGACAAAATACTTGGCAACTCATCTTGCCCCAAAAATACGTGTTAATTGTATTGTTCCAGGCGGTGTATTGTTTAATCAAAATAAAAAATTCCGTACTTCTTATTCAAAACTTACTCCTATGAGAAGGATGATGTCTAAAAATGAATTAAATGATACTGTTGAATATCTCTGTAGCTCAAAATCTAGTTACACTACTGGTTCTGTTTTTGTTATTGATGGTGGATTCACCATATGGTAGATTATTTCTTAAAAAAATTCTCTGATAACTCAAATCCTTCTTTAGCATCATCATCAAATGACTTCAAAATACCTTTGTATGGTTCAATTTCTGAATTAATTTTTGAAATATTCGGATTGTTTTCTAGAAATTTTATTATGTCTTCCAAAGAAAAAATCTTATCTTCGTTATACAAATTTTCAAAAATTTGTTTTATAAACTCATAGTCCTGTTGATAATCTAAATTAAATCTATAATTTGATAGATCCTTTTTATTATCAACTCTAAATATCTTAAATTTTTTTGGTTGCATTAGTACATAAAATGTAACATGTTCCCTTTCAGATGGTTTTTTTGCTTCAGTAAACATCTGATCTAAAATATCTTTAGAAAATACTTCAACATTAACTCCATCAGGATATGTTCTTGGTAATGGGTAACAATTACTAACAAAATCAAACTTATTTTGAGTATATGTATCTACTACACGATCAATCATTCTATATTCTAACAATGGTGTATCTGATGTAAGTCTAACAATAATATCTGCTTTAGTTTCGTCTGCAACTATTTTATATCTTGATAGAAGATCGTATTCAGAACCACGAAAACACAAAAAATTTTTTCGTTTACAAAAATCAACTATTACATTATCCTCTTTATTCATACTTGTTGCAATTACAATCTTATCAATTGTTCTAGAATCAGATATTCTATCTACTAAATGTTCTAACAAAGGTTTTCCACAAACATTTAGCATAACTTTTCCTGGTAATCTAGTAGAATTCATTCTTGCCTGAATTATTGCAACTATCATTACACAACAGAATAAAATATTTAATATAACAATATGTCTATTTTATCATATCTGCACAAAGGATATTAATTAACACCCTTTTGCACAATTAGATTCAAAATGGAAAATATCAATCCTTTTAGTATAAAAAATAAAGTAATAATAATTACAGGCGCAGGAAGAGGTATTGGTCATATGTTTGCTACAGCCATGGCTCATCATTCTGCATATGTTTATTGTTTTGATATTGATTTTCCAAATAAAATACCCAGAAATCTCTCAAAAAATTTATTCAATGTCAAGTGTGATTTAACTAATAAAAAAAATTTTTTGTTAAACTGCAAAAAAATATTTGCAAAATTTAAAAAAATTGATGTATTAATAAATAATTTAGGAGTTACATTTCCAAACATTTCCAAAAACTCTTATTCAGAAACTAATTGGAATAAAACTCTTGAAATTAATTTGACTGCTGCCTTCAATTGCAGTCAGATTATAATTCCCTTTATGAAAAAACACAAATCAGGTTCAATAATTAATATCACAAGTATTAATGCTGAATTTGGATTTCCTAATAATCCTGCTTATGTTGCTTCAAAGGGTGGATTGAAAATGCTTGGAAAATCCCTAGCAAAGGATTGGGGTAAATTTGGTATTAGAGTAAATAACCTGGGTCCAGGATATTTTAAAACTACGATGAACAAAAAAAGTTGGAACAATCAAAAAACACGAAAAGCTAGAACAGAAAGAACAATGTTGAATAGATGGGGAGAAATTCATGAATTAGTTGGACCATGTATTTTCTTGGCTTCTGATGCATCTTCGTATGTAACTGGTCAAGACATTTATGTTGATGGAGGTTGGTCTGCAAATGGTTTATCTTAAAAACCATTTAAATTTGTAAAAACCAATTAAAATATGAAACCTAATATTTTTTTAATTCTTTTAGACTCGTTAAGAGCAGATACAGTGTTTGGAGAAAACAAATCTTGCATAACACCTAATATTGATCAACTAATCTCACGTGGAACATCATTTACCAATGCATTTAGTACTGCTGATCATACTGGAGTTAGTTGGTTATCTATCTTACGTGGAATTTTCCCACTAAAAAATCACATAAATCCTTACAAGTTAGATCCGAATATACGTACATTTGTTGAAGTGTTTAAAGAAAATAACTTTCAAACATTTTCTTATTTCCCAGACATATCATTTTTTAAAACATTATCTACAAAATTTAATAATTCAATTTTATATGATTATGTCGACAGAGAACAATATTCATTACATAATGAAAAAAATCTGAATAAACTAATTGAAAGTATTAATTCCATTAAATCACCGAGCTTGTTTTGTATACATTTGATGGATCTAAAATTCCCTTACAATATACCAACAAAATTTGATAACAATAATTTTGGTATTAACAGACAAGAAAGAAGACTATCATCACTTGATGAAATGTTTGGACAAATTTTTAATGCAATCTATTCTAAAAATGGAATAATAATATTCTCTTCTGATCATGGAGATTATATTCCTCCTTCTGGAAAACAATTAGACGAAATTCCAAAAACACAAAAAATATTAAGAAAATGGAAAAAATCTGCTCCCGCACTTGAACCTGCAGGACTTAAGGTCTTTAAATTTCTGAAAAATTCTAATAAAAAAATTAATTATTTTAAAAATAAAAATAAATTTTCTGAGATAGAAAAAAGAGGTTTTTTGGATAGAAATGAAAAATATCTCTTTGACGATACGATAAACGTACCTCTAATTTTTCATGGAAAAAATTTTCCAACCATGCAAAGTTTCAAATTAGTTAGACATGTGGACATATTTCCTACAATATGTAAAATATTAGATTTAAAATTTGATGAAAAAAATATTGACGGTTTAAACATTATTGAGAAGATTAAAAAAAATGAATCTGATGAACTAATTGCTTATATTGAAACTGGTCCTGCAAATGAAAACTTAAAGGGGAAAATTATTGGAATACGTACGGCAAAATACAAATATTTTAGATCTAGAGATCAGCCTGATCAAGATGTAAATCTATACAATCTTGAAAAAGATCAAAACGAAGAAGACAATATTAATGAAAAATCTCCTCAACTTGTAATTAAAATGGAAAAAAAATTAACTGATTTAATCACAAATCATAAAACTGAGCTAAAAAATTCTATTAACAAAAAAATTTCCAAATTAAAGCTTCGTTAATATTAAATACATAACTTTCGAAAAAATTCTATGAATGAAGACAGAAAAAATATAACAATTTCAAAAAAGAATTTTGATGAAATTTTCCAAAAAATAAAAAATCCTATTAATGGTTTTTCAACTGTAGAAGAATATGTAGATTATGTGTTAGATGAGATTTTATTTAATGATGATGTTGAAGACTTATCCAATTCTGAAAAAGAAAAAGTAAAAGAAGAACTTAAAAAATTAGGTTATATCTAGTTCTATGTGTAGTTATATTAGAATACCTGATTATATATGAAAATTCATGAATAATAAATTTAGAAATATATTTACATCAAAAGCAGATGTTCTGGAGTTTCTGAATAATAATATAAAAAACTCTATGATTGAAAAACTATTTCATTTTACTGTGGATGAGTGGAATCATAAAGAAAATGAAATAATCAATAAAATCAAAAATGAATTTAATTTATCACATAACATTGTTATTCGTAGTTCTGCACTTGGAGAAGACTCACTTGAAAATTCATCTGCTGGTTTGTATGATAGTATTCTAAATGTATCTCCAAAATCTAAACAGGACATTAAAAATGCCATAGAAATAGTTTACAAATCCTATTTGAAAAATAATAATCTAAATCAAAAAAATCAAATCCTGATTCAAAATCAAACATCGAATGTTAATATCAGTGGAGTAGTTTTCACTCATACTCCTGATACTGGTGCTCCATATTTTGTAATAAATTATGAAGAAGGAGGAACAACTACAAAAACTACGCATGGATTGTCCAATAAAGTAATCAAAATTTACCGAAATACTAAACTTTCTAAAATCCCTCAACGTTGGAAACAACTCATATCGTCTATACAAGAATTAGAAAAGTTCTGTAATTCTAATTTCTTAGATATTGAATTTGGTATAACTAATTCACAAAATGTAGTGATATTTCAAGTTAGACCTATGACTTCGATAACTACCTCATTTGATAAAAAAAATAAAACTTTTCACAAAATTCTACTAAAAAATAGAAATAGGTTCTCAAAATTATCACAAACTTCCATTTCTAATACACAAAAAATTTTTTCTGATATGACAGATTGGAATCCTGCAGAAATTATAGGCAATAGTCCAAATCCTCTTGCGTATTCTCTTTACGCATACTTGATCACTAATGAGATCTGGCATAAATCACGAACAATTCTTGATTATCATGATGTATCTCCATCCAAACTAATGAAAAAATTTGGAAATAAACCGTATATTGATGTTAATGAAAGTTTTCATTCGTTAATCCCAAATAATTTCTCTTTGAAATTAACAAAAAAACTACTAAATTTTTATTCAAAAAAATTAAGTCAAAATATACATCTACATGATAAAGCTGAATTCCAAATTCTCTTTACTTGTTATGATTTCATGTTGGAAAAACGATTGAATGAATTAAAAAATTATAATTTCAGTAAATCTGAAATTAATCAAATAAAACAAAATTTATCCAAATTCACAACAAATATTTTTTTAGATAGTGAAAAAATTATCACAAACTGTCAAAATGAACTTGAAAAAATGATTCAACGTAGGAATGTCATCATACAGAAATTATCTAAAACTAAAATTTCTCATAAAGAAAAAATAATTCTTTTAAAAAATCTATTAGATGATTGTAAAAACTATGGTACATTATCATTCTCTATCATGGCAAGATTAAGTTTTATTGGAACAATATTACTAAAAAGTTATCAAGAATTCACAAAATCAGATTCTCTTTATGATGATTATCTCTCATCTTTAAGCACTCCTTTAACAGACATACAAAATGATTTTGTTGATTATAAAAACAAAAATATCTCAAAAGAAAACTTTCTTAAAAAATATGGTCATTTAAGACCTGGAACTTATGATATTACCAATCCAACATATAGAGAAAATGAAGATTTTCTATCAGAAATTAATTTTTCAAAAAAAATCATGCATAAGAAAACATCATTTAATGAAAAAAATTTTTCAAAATTATTATCTGACCAACTTAATCTATCCACTTCTTTCTCTATCATGAATTTTATATCTACAACAATCATTCAACGTGAAAAATTTAAATTTGAATTTACTAAAAATCTTAGTCTAGCTTTAGATCTAATCTCAGATATTGCAAGAAGTCATAATTTCTCAAAAAATGAAATTGCTAATTTAGAAATTAAAAACATACTTAATACAAAAAATTATACAAAGTCTAAAATTATTAAAAATTGGAAATTAAAAATTAATCTTCAGAAAGATGAAAAAATGAATAATGATAAACTTGTTTTACCACAAGTTCTTATCTCAAAAAATGATTTTGAAATAATTAACTATCATGTTGCACAACCAAACTATATTACAAATAAAATTATAAAAAAATCTATTATTGAATTAAAACCAGATACCAAAATTGATGAAATTAAAAATTCAATTCTATTGATTGAGAATGCTGATCCTGGCTTTGATTGGATATTCACTAAGAATCCTGCAGGACTAATAACAAAATATGGTGGCGTTGCTTCCCATATGGCTATTAGATGTGCTGAAATTGATTTACCTGCTGCCATTGGTACAGGTGAATTATTATTCGAAAAATTAAGATCTGTAATTAAAATACAATTAGATTGTAAAAATCAACAGATTTTTGTTCTCGAACATGAAAATACTGATTTCTATGTTGAAGAAAAGAAGATACTCAAATCTTTAGGATACATAAAATAAAATAATTTGTTAATTAATGAATATTATGAAACCAAAAATTGGAATTTCTTTACGCATAACCAATGCAGAAAATTACACCGAAAAAAGGGATTCGTTAAGTCATGATTGGCCAATTCTATTAGAAAAAATTGGTTTTTCTCCCGTATTGATTCCTAATACTTTGTTAAACATCACTTCCTTTCTAGATGAAATGAATCTTTCTGGATTAATTTTATCTGGAGGTGATAACATTGGTGATGATAAAGAAAGAGACACTACTGAAAAACAAATTCTTGATTATGGAATATCTAATAACTTACCAATAATGGGAATTTGTCGAGGTATGCAAGTGATTAATAGTTATTTTGGAGGAAAAATACAGTCACTTGAAAATTCTAGTCATGTAAATAATCCTCACATGATCAAGGTCACTAAATATCTCTCAATAAAAGACAATCTTATTCAAGTAAATTCATTTCATAATAATATTATAACTTCTAATGATCTGGGCAAAAATCTCTCTCCGTTTGCAATATCTCAAAGTGATAATACCATTGAAGGTATAGTTCATGATAAACTCTCAATATTAGGTGTTATGTGGCATCCTGAACGTAAACCTGATTCCAATTCCATTTCTTTGATCAAAAAAATATTCAGACAAAATAATTAAAATGAATGTGATAATACTTGCTGCAGGTGAAGGAAAACGATTACATCCTCTTACTCTAACAAAACCAAAATGTATGGTTGAACTATTTGGTCAACCATTAATAGAACAACAATTGTCTGTTTTCAAGAGATGTGGAATTGATGATATTACTATTGTAACAGGTTATAAATCTGAATTAATTAATTTTCCAGATATTAATTACATTAAGAACTATGATTTTGAAATAACAAATATGATTGAAAGTTTATTTTGTGCAATTGATAAACTTACATCATCTACTATTGTATCCTATGGAGATATTATATTTGAAAAACAAGTTCTGGAAAAGCTAATTGATTCTACCCATGATTTCTCTATAATAGTTGATAAAAAATGGGAAGAATACTGGAAAATTCGTTCTAATAATCCTTTAAGTGATCTTGAAAGTTTAAGAATAGATTCTGAACAAAATATTACCTCTATCGGTCAAAATGTTGAAACATTGAATGAAATCCAAGGTCAATATATTGGATTAATGAAATTTCAAAATAATGCAATTGAAAGTATAAAATCATTTTATACAAATTGTAAAGAAATTTCTTATAAGACAAATTCTAATCCGTTAAATCCTCGATTAACATTTGAAAATTCCTATATGACTGATTTTCTACAAGGTTTAATCACTTCAGGATATGAATTAAAAGCAATTCCTATTGAAAATGGCTGGCTTGAACTAGATAGTTTATCTGATCATAAAACTTATGAGACTCTCTATAAAACTGGTAATCTAAAAAAATTTTTTGAGATGAAAAAAAATGAGTAAAAATATAATTTTTGTTTTACTGGATGGTGCAAGATATGATAGATTGAACCAATCTAGTGATTTTATGGAGTTATCGAACCATGGTACATTGTTAAATAACGTTACAACTGCTATCCCATACACTTTTGGTTCATTGAATGTTATCCTTACGGGAAAATATGGAAAAGAAAATGGGGTAGATGGTTATTATAAAATGTTCCAATTAAAAAATGAAATTCCTTTTCTACCTGAAATCCTACAAAAAAATGGTTATTTTACCGCAAGAGGTCTAATTAGTGATAAAATTCTCTCAAAACGTGGTTTTGATATTAGACGAGATTTTGATGAATATACTGAAAATCTGAATTTACGTCATCCTGAATTGATTAAGGAAGTTTATAAGAAGTCTAATGATAAACCATTTTTTATTTTATTACAATTTACTAGAATTCATACAGTTACTGTTACTGAAGTTCTAAAAAAATTTGAGTGGAACGATGAAAGATATTACAATTCAAAAATCTCCAATCTCAAAAAATATGATGATACTTTCAAAGAAGCTGGAATATACGCTGCAAATATCAAAAAAACTGTTGATGAATTAGGACTTTCTGAAAATACTATCATCATATTTTTTTCTGATCATGGTACTGGTATTGGAGAAAGATTTGGTGAAAGAAACTATGGTTCATTTACTTTTGAAGAAACTATTAGAACATTCTATCTGTTTCTTGGGAATAAAATCCTCAAAAATCAGTCATCTGATTCATTACTATCTACAATTGATATATTCCCAACTTTACTTGATATTTGTAATATACGTGATATTTCTGATTTTGAAGGGAAAAGTTTTTCTGATTATCTTTTTGGTAATGTTTCATCCCCAATATCATCAAAATATGCATTTTCTGAGACTGGAGCATTACATGGGCCTTTTGTTTCTCCAGAAAAATCTAATGTATTCTGTATAAAAAATAATGATTTCAAACTAATTTATTTAAAAGATCCTAATGAATGGGAATTGTATAACCTGCTTGATGATCCACTGGAAACTAAAAATCTAATTGGAACTGGACTTGACATTGAAAATAAATTAAAAATTATGCTTGAAAAATGGATTAATCGTTAGATAAGCATTTCAAAACTGCAATATGCTTCAACACTGGATGAATTATGAAATATGTTGTTCCGTTATCTTTACTTTGTTTCTTAAACAAGGAATCATTCAAATTTTTTTCATTAAGTAAACTAATCAGTGTCTCAGATCTTATGTGAGGATCATACACAGTATCCAAAAATTTATGTTTTGGAGTACCAAATTCTTTCTGAAAAATAATATCTCCTGTATCTAAACCCGCCTCCATTACGAATGCAGTTACTCCACACTTTCCCTCATTCAAAATACTGTAATAGAAACAAGTACTTCCTCTATACTCTGGTGTTATACCTGGATGAAAATGAATAAATTTTGAACCCGAATTTAATATATGATTTTTTAGTATTCCTCCACCTGTAAAAACGTAATAATCAATGTCATTTTCTTTAATAAAGTCTACTAATTCTTTTTCATTAATATTCACAAAACTAAATTCTTTAAATTTTAAATTATTTTCGAGCAAAAATTCTTTAACTGACTTTGTTATGTCAAATCCATAACTCCTTGAAAGATCTATTTCTTCATTCGAAAAATTTTGTTCATCCCTATTATCATTTAAAAGAATTATCAAATCAATATTTTTTTTATTCAAAATTAATTTCTGTATGTATGCTTTTGATCTTATGTCTGGAGTTAAAATTATTCCTAACTTCATAGTATCACCCTTGCATTACTCATAATCTCTTTCACAATGGCCATTTCTGATTCTAAACAAAAGGAAAATAATTTATCATAATCTGTATCATTCTTAATTTCCCAAGACGAACAAATTGTATCATTTAATTTTAAAATTGTATTAATAAATCTCAAGTCATGTATTTTTTTATATTTAATAATTAAAATTAATGATAACAGTATGTAATTCTGAAGTATCTTATATTCTTGAAATTCCTTTTTCGTATCATAATTACTAAATATCTTTTTGGTAACTTCAAATTTTTTTAAATAAAAATTAATAGATCTATCTAATTCTAAAATAGCCTTTTCATTAATTAATTCTAAACAAATATTTGTTAATTTTTTTTCAGTGTTGCTAATCTTTCTTTTATTTTCATTATGTAATATATTCTCTATTTCATTTTGATCAGGAATTTTAATATTTAATCTGAGAATCTGTTTCTTCCTCGACTCTATATATGCATATAAAAATTCTATCCCTTCAAATTTTGTGAATTTATACTTTTGTGGTTTTACCAATAAATTCTCTTTTGAATATATGTATTCACTTGCAGTCATTTTTTCAAAACTAAAACTCTTCTTTGTTTAATATTTATTGGATATTCTGTCTCAATCATCTTATCATCTAAAATTGTAAATTTTTCTTTTAAAATTTCTAATTTTGGATAAAATAATTTGGGCTCAAATGTATCTTGTGCCATAGTCTCAAAAACTAAAATCCCTTTATCAGTTAATAACTTATGAATTTTCAAAATATATTCTGAAAATGTAAATTTTGTATTACCATCAATAGTTTCATCATTAGCTAATGAAAATATTAATTCAAACCTATCTTTAGAGCTGAACTGTTCAAAACTTGATTCTATGAATTTTGTATTCCTAACATTCAGAAATTCTTTTGTTTCATTTGCAATTTTTAATAAGTATGGATTAATTTCCACACCTGTTATATTTTTGATAAATCGAGATATGAAAATTGTGAAAAAACCACAGTTAGAGCCAATATCTAATGCCCTGATATTATCTGAGAGATATCTTTCTATATTATAATTTCTAAATCTCTTTTCTGTTGACCTGCACCCGTTAATTCCTATTTCTTCAAAGCCTTGATAAAATCCGTTATCTTTTGCATAAACAAAACTACCCCAATTCTTATTTTGTTCATCAATATACCCAGTTAATTTCTCATGTAATTGTTGGACTTTTTCTTTATTCATTTTTTATAATCTCTTTTTTATGTAATCTATAGCAAGTACAGGTGAAGGATCAACCCCATTTAAAACAGCATGATAAATTGTTGCAAAATCTGCAACATAAATCAAATTTATTATTTTTGTCAGTATACTACCTTTGACAGAATTAATTTCTAAAAATTCTATATTATGACTTTTGAAAAATTCTTTAATTATATCCCATCTTTCTTTCGTTTTTTTATGATCATCTTCTCCTCTAACAAGGATAGGTTGAAAATTTGATTCTTTATCCCATACAACAATACCATTATGACAAACCTCTAAAACTTCTTCAGCTACTACATGAATCTTAGAATTTTCTTGTAATGAATTCTTAAATCGTGTAGCTACAGCATTTAACCCATTTGGATAATAAATCACTGGCGTATGCTTTATCCATTTAGCTATCTTTAAAGAAATGTTATCTGTTCCAGTATTTGACGTATTGATTTTCTTCTGAGTTTCTTCAAGTGATGTTATAGCTTCAGCAACATCTTCATCAGAAATTGGAGTCAATTTCTTTAAAACATTTAAAATAATGAATAAAAATTTTGTAAAAGAAGCTCGTGGAGAATGCTCAATTGGAATTTTTTTAAAGAATATATCATTATTTTTACAAAACTCTTCAATTTTTCCACCAGCCGAGAAAGCAGCAATTTTTGCATCTGACTCATTAGCTTGTTTTAAAATTGATAATGTTTCATCAGTATTTCCTGATACACTGGTTGCAACAATTAATGTATCAGCGTCTACAGTTTTTGGTAATACATATCCTTTGGTAATGTTTACATGGATATTCTCTTTTGAGAATATTCCTTTCATTACATCACTTATTGTACCTGAGCCACCCATTCCTGTAAAAACAATATGATCAATATTCTCTACATCAATTTCATCAATATTTTCCTCCCAACTATCTTTTGCAATAACTGGCCATCTTTCATATGTCTCGTACATCCGTGATTTGTCTATATTTTCAATGCTATCCAAACTCATACAAGCTTTTGATATCTATTCCATAAAATAGTAACTATAAAATTAATAGATTAAAAATTGCGAAAAATTATAACCTTATTCAAAAATGATAGTTCATGACAATTAGAACAGTTGCATGGAAAGATAATTCTGTTGTAATGATTGATCAGACTAAATTACCAAATACTCTTGAATATGTAACTTATACCAATTATAATCAAATTGCTGATGCAATACGTAATCTAGTTGTTAGAGGCGCACCTGCAATTGGTGTTTCAGGCGCATTTGGTCTTGCTTTAGCTGCTCTACAAAGTACTGCTACTGAAAAAGAACAACTAATCTCATATTTAGAAAATGCTAAAAAAATTCTATTTGAAACTAGACCAACTGCAGTAAATCTTGCTTGGGGTCTAGATAAAATTATGCAGGTTGCAAATCAGGCAGACTCTGTTGAACAAATACGAAATAATGTAGTTGAAACTGCCAGAAAAATGGCAGATGAAGATGTTGAAATAAACATGTCAATGGGAAAAAATGGTTCTGAATTATTTAGTGATAATGACACAATAATGACTCATTGTAATGCTGGTGCACTTGCTACTGTTGGTTATGGCACGGCGTTAGGTGTTATCCGTGCTACAAAAGATAGTGGAAAAAATATTAAAGTAATTGCTACTGAGACTAGACCTATCCAACAAGGATCTAGATTAACTGCATTTGAATTAAAACATGATGGAATTGATGTTAGTTTAATTCCTGATACTGCAGTTGGTT
>MDTE01183431.1_pt1 | contig 16003 bp, 16 predicted proteins | sample 811231 | NCBI WGS metagenome assembly MDTE01 (sample SAMN05326651, study PRJNA326480) | marine metagenome | isolation source: seawater | place: Indian Ocean: Red Sea | collected 2010
AGTCCGTAAATTTATATTAATTCATATATAAAAGCATAATGTTATTCTAAGACTCTAAAGAAATTTTACCTGTTTGTATCTGCCACAACTTATTATATGTTCCCTTAATATTTAACAATTCCTCATGATTTCCTGATTCAATAATACTATTATTCCCAAGCACAAAAATATTATCAGCATTTCTAACAGTTGATAATCTATGAGCAATTACAATTGTTGTTCTATCTTTAGATATTTCATGTAAAGCTTTTTGAAGTAGAAGTTCTGTTTCATTATCTACAGATGATGTGGCCTCATCAAATATTAATATTTGTGGATTTTTATATAATGCTCTTGCAATAGCTATGCGTTGTTTTTGTCCAGCAGATAATTTTTGGCCTCGCTCTCCAATAAAAGTTTCATATCCTTCAGGAAGCTTTTTAATAAATTCATGTGCCTGACTTTGCTTTGCAGCTTTTATAATTTTATCATCGTTATCTAAATTAGGATAGGCAATATTATCTTTAACGCTTCCATCAAACATGAAAATTTCTTGGCTTACATAACCAATGTTTTCTCTGAGATTTTTAATTTTAATATCTTTAATATTATTTTCACCAATTTTAATATCTCCATTTATAGAGTCATAAAATCTTAAAAGAAGTTTAATAATTGTTGTTTTTCCAGCTCCTGTTTGTCCAACTATTCCAACAAATGAATTTTTTTGAATAGTTAAATTCAAATTATTAAAAACAGGTTTTTTATCCTCATAATAGAAGGTTATATCAGAAAAATTAATATCATGATTGTAGTTATCTAATATAAGAGCATTTTCTTTATCCTTTATTTTATCTTTTGTATCAAGCAAATCAAGTATTCTTTTAGTGGATGCCATTGATCTTTCAAATAAGTCTACTGTTTCTCCAAGTGTAGTAAAGGGCCATAAAAATCTTTGAGTTAAAAAAACTAGGACACTATATGATCCCACAGCTATAGTTCCATCAAGTGCAAGATAGCTCCCAATAATCATTGTTCCAAGAAATCCACTTAGTATCCCCATTCTTACAATTGGAATAAATGCTGAGCTTAATTTTATAGCATGTTTATTTTTCAATCTATAATCTGTGCTTAACTTTGAAACTCTAATAGATTCAATTTTTTCTGTCACAAAACTTTTTATTGTTGAAATTCCTAAAAGATTATTGAAAATCGTATTATTAAGTAAACCTACAGCATTTCTAACAGCAAGATATCTAGGAGATAAATTCTTTTGAAAAAAGAAAGCAATAATAAGAATTACAGGTATTGGAAGTATAGAAACAGTTGCAATAAGAGGAGATATATAGAAAAATACAGCTCCAATTGCTATGCTTGATACGATAAGTTGAATAATGGTATTAAATCCATTATCTAAAAACCGTTCTAATTGATTAACATCATCATTTAGCTTAGATGTAATATCACCAACTTTTTTATTTTCAAACCATGACACATCTAATTTCTGTACATGATTATAGGCATCCATCCGTATTTCATGTTCAATACTTTGGGCAAGATTTCTCCATGAAATAGAGTATAAATATTGAAAAAATGATTCAAATGCCCAAATTAAAAAAGTCGCAATTGCTAATACTGTTATCTGTGATTGTATACTTTCAAACCCTAATTGAGCAATAATACTATCTTGTCTTTTTACAACTAAATCAACTGCAATTCCAATTAGGATTTCAGGAGCGATATCAAATAATTTATTTAAAATAGAATAGATACTTGAGAGAACAATTTTTCCTCTCCAAGGTCTAGCATATTTTAGAAATCTATTAAAAGAAGAGTATGAAGAATTACTTTTCATTATATTTATTTTTTACATCTGTAATCTTTTTTTCAAAAGAAGATAACTGATTAATTACATCACTATTGTCATTATCATCATCAATTTCTTTAAGTTTTTCTCTAAGAAGATCAATTTCATTTTGTATAAATGATTGTTCCATTCTAATTGCACAGTCAATAGCCATAGATCGATTAGGAATAAATTTATCTAAATTAAAAGTAATGTCTATTAATTTTTCTCTTAGAGATTTATTATTAATCTGCTCAGCTATTATGCTAATAGGCGCCTCTTCATTTCCTTTCAAATGAATATAAACTAAATCAAAAATTTCTTTATGGGGATCAGATTTAATCCAATTTTTTTCTATATTATCAAATATAAATTCTCTTATTTCTTTTTCTGGGGAAAAACATAATCTTATAAGATCATCAAATACTTTAATAGAATATGAGTTGTTTTGAATCTCAGGGATAGTAGATATTTCATTTTTAGGAACATTGGTTTTAAAGCGGTTCTTTTTTTTATTTTTTTCATTCAGTACTTGAATAATATTTCTTTGATCGATAGATGTAATTCCAGATAATCTTTTAGTCATTATCTCTTGCATGATAGGATCTTTTATATTAACTAATTCATCAAGACATTCTTGAATAAATTCATTTATACTTAGAGCACCATCTTGAGCATTTTCTGAAAAATAATTATAATGTGCTTTTATGATATCAATAGCATTTTCAATGTGTTTTTGAAACTCATCAACACCTTTTTCTCTAATCCAATCATCAGGGTCCATACCATTTGGAGGGATGATAATTTTAGGTTCAACTGAATTATTAGATAGAATATATCCACATTTAATTGCTGCTTTTTTCCCAGCTTCATCACCATCAAAAGTAATAGAAATATTTTTGGTGTAACGCTTAAGAATATTTGCATGACCTTCAGTAAAAGCTGTTCCACATATAGCAAGGCAGTTATTGATTCCTGCCTGCGTTAATTGTAAAAGGTCCATATTCCCTTCAACTAAAATGACTTTTTTAGAAGTCCGAATATTTTCTGCATTATGATTAAGGCCATAAAGAATATTGCTTTTATTGTAAATGGGGGTATCAGGTGAATTTTGATATTTAGCATTATCGTCCTTATCAAATATTCTTCCACCAAAAGCAATTACATTTCCATTATAATTTTGAATAGGAAACATAATACGAGATCTGAATCTATTTATATATCCTCTTTCAGTTTGAATAAAAAGCCCAGATAACTTCATGGCTTCAGCAGAAAATTTTTCTTTTCTTATTAATTCTAATAAATCATCCCAACTATCCAAACTAAAACCAATTTTAAAATCTGCAATAATTTTATCTGACAACCCACGTTCTTTAAGATATCCTAAAGCTTTCCTCCCTGCAGTTGTATCTAGATTTTTTTGATACTGATTAGTGGCTAATTCATGAATTGCTAAAAGTTGAGATTTAAGATCTGAGAATTTTTTACTATCTCCACCTTTAATATCAAGTGTTATATTAAAGGATTGTGCTAAATGTTTTATAGCATCAGCAAATTCTAATTTATCAATTTCCATTACAAAATTTATAGCACCACCCCCAGCATTACATGAAAAACATTTATAGATTTGTTTTTCTGGACTAACTGTTAGTGAGGGTTTATTATCATTGTGGAATGGACATAATCCAAGAAAATTACGACCGCGTTGTTTTAAGTCAATATAACCTGAAACAACTTCAACAATATCAGCTGCTTGTCGTACTTTTTCTATTGATTGTTCAGAAATTCTTGCCATAGGATTAATGTAAATTAATATAAGGAAGATAAATTTTTATTAAAATATTTTATATAAATGTAATAATTTTTGTTATTCAAATTTTGGAGCTATTAGTGAAAAACAAATTTATAATATTAACGTTAATTAGCATTATAACTATTGGATATTGTGATATAAGCGGAGTTACTTATTTTAATTATTCAAGCGATGATGGTTTTGGAATGAAAAGAACTTATTTTACATATAAAAACCAAATATCTGATGAATTAACATTCAAATTTCAAACAGATGTTGGTCAAGTAGGAACAGATAATCGCTGGACAGCATACTTAAAAAAAGCTCAAGCTGATTGGAATGTTTCAAATGGGATGAAAGTATCTATGGGACTTATTGGAATGAACATGTTTAATGTTCAAGAAAAAACCTGGGGGAATCGTTTTGTTGCTAAAAGTGCTTTAGATACCGCAGGTTGGGGCGTTGCATCAGCTGACATGGGTATTGGAATGGAATTTTCATTAAATCTAGACCAATCAGAAAAGAATCCTCTAACAGTAAGTTTATTATTAACAAATGGTGAGGGATATAAGAATAGCGATGTTGATGATAACCAAAAATTATCTATACAGGCATTGTATGGAGAAAAAAGATTAGATAAAAATTCTGGATATAATTTAGGAATAGTTTATTCAAGTGTAGATGATACTGAAAATAATACTGAAAGAGTAATTGGTTTTTTTGGTGGTGGGTCTTATGGAAACTTTGTCTCTGGTGCAGAATTTTATGTTAAAACTGATGAGGCTGGACCTTTGAATGAAACATCTTCTTCTTATAAATCATTTTACATGAACTATGATTTCAGTGATTCTCTTGGTATATTTGTAAGAAAAGATTTTAATGATCCGGATGAATGGTTTCAAATAACTGAAACTGAAATTTTAATGGCTGGTTTTATTTGGACCCCCACAAAAGGTTTAGCAATATGTCCAAATATTGTAGATGATGGAGAACAAACATTTAAAATGAATTTTCAGTTTAAATTTTAATTATAAAATAGTATTTATTTAACAAGCCATTCTAAGTTATAGGATGGCTTGTTTTATTTATATAACTACCTTTAACTTTAGTTTACTCTAGCTAAATAATTATACAATGCAAAAAACAATATTAATTGTAGATGATGAACAAGATATAATTGATCTTTTAACCTACAATTTATCTAATGAAGGCTATAAAGTAGTTTCTGCGCTTGATGGAGTTCAAGCGCTATTAAAAGTTAATTCAGATATAGATTTAATTATATTAGATGTTATGATGCCTAAAATGAATGGTTATGATGTTTGTAAATCAATAAAAAAAACTCCAGCATATTCAGAGATTCCAATATTTTTTTTAACTGCAAAAAGTTCTTCAGATGATGAATATGAAGGGTTATCTATAGGAGCTGAAGATTACATTACAAAGCCTATTAGTATTAAAAATTTATTACTTAGGGTCAAAAATATTCTCAAGAAAAGTACTAATAAATCTAATCAAATATTAAATTTTTCTTCAATATCTATCAATCTAACTAATTTCACTGTACACAGAGATGGAGAAAAAATAAAGCTAACAAAAACAGAATTTAATTTATTATCTACATTAGCCAAATCTCCTGGAAAAGTTTTTAAAAGACAGGAGTTATTAGATAAAGTGTGGGGAGAAAATGCATATGTAACAGATAGAACAGTTGATGTTCATATTAGAAAATTACGTAAAAAAATAGAAAAAGAAACCCCCTTAATACTAACCTCGCATGGCATAGGTTACTATATTGAGAATTAATGATTTCTTTATTTAAAAATAATATTTACGTTAAAATTTCAACTATCTTTCTTATCTATTTTTCTCTTTTATTTTATCTTAAATATGAAATTAATATTACTTTTTTAATCATCAGCTTCATACTATTTACATGTATTATTTTAGCTATCTATAATAATAATGACAAATTCAATTTATTATTTAAAAAATCAGATGATTTATATTTTAATGCGACTAACACAAAGAAAAAACATTCAAGTTTAGATGAAATAATTACCACAATAAATTTTATAGAAAATGATATTATAAAAAAACATTCAAATATATCTATCTTAGAAAAATCTAGAAGTAAATTTTTGGGTAATGTATCACATGAATTAAAAACCCCTTTATTTGTAGTACAAGGTTATGTTGATACATTGCTTGATGGGGCTATTGATGATAATAAAGTAAATCTTGATTTTCTTAAAAAAATAAAAAATCAAACAGATAGATTAGACTTTTTGCTCACGGATTTAATTAAAATCTCAATGATTGAATCTGATGAGCTTAAATTAGATCTTAAAGAAGTTGAATTAGATGATATTATATCTGAGATGAAAAATATTTTTAATGATATTATTAATAAAAGAGGTGATAATTTTATTGTCCCAGATAAAACAAATATTAAGGTTAATATAGATAAAGAGCAGATGGTATGTGTTTTTAATAATTTAATCAACAATGCAATAAATTATTCAACAAAGGGTGATATTATATTATCAGTAAAAAAAGATAATGATTATGCACATATAAAATTAATTGATCATGGCATTGGTATTAGTGAAAGTCATCTTCCTAGAATTTTTGAGCGTTTTTATAGAGTTGATTCTGATAGATCTAGAAATTCTGGAGGAACAGGATTAGGATTGGCAATAGTAAAACATATACTTTTAGCTCATGGTATACAAATAAACATTAAAAGTCAGGAAAATGTAGGCTCTGAGTTTTCATTTTCTATTCCACTATTAAAAAGTTAACAAATTTTTAACATTATAATCACATCAAGTTAATATTGTATTAATAAATTCATGTATTAATTCAAAATATACTTGTAGAGAAAACTAATGAATCAAAATTTAAAAACAATCATTAAAATTTTAGGTGTTTTTTTAGCTTTATACTTATTCCTAGTGGGTATTAAAGGTCTATCAAGTGGGATAAAAATGCTTGGAGGTGATTTTGCAAATGAAGTAATGTCTACTACAAGTAATCCATTTGTTGCTCTATTTATAGGGATACTTGCAACTACTTTATTTCAAAGTTCTTCAACAACAACCTCCTTAATTGTAGCTATGGTGGGTGGAGGAACAATTACTCTTTCTGGAGCAGTTCCAATGATTATGGGAGCAAATATTGGGACTACCGTTACTAATACAATTGTATCTATTGGACATATCCAAAGAGGGAATGAATTTAAAAGAGCATTTCAGGCAGCTACTATTCATGATTTTTTTAATGTGCTTGCAGTAATTGTCTTATTTCCAATAGAATATTTTTTTGGATTATTAGAAAAATCAGCATCATGGCTTGGAGTACTTCTATTTGGAACATTAAGTACAGATGAAGTATTTAAAAGTCCTATTAAAGCTGCAATAAAATGGGGGTCTAAAAAAGTACATCAACTAAGTCCAGATAATGATATTATTTTTATTATTATAAGTGTAGTACTAACATTTTTTATGTTATATGCTATTGTAAAACTTTTAAGAAGTTTAGTATTAGAAAAAGTAGAATCGTTTTTTGATACATATATTTTTAAAACTGCAATTAGAGCAATAATTTTTGGAATGTTACTAACAATTTCAGTCCAAAGTTCATCCATTACTACATCTACTGTAATACCACTAGCCGGAGCGGGAGTCCTTACACTAAGACAAATCTATCCCTTTACATTAGGTGCTAATATTGGAACAACGGTTACTGCTCTTTTAGCTTCACTTACATTAAATGTAACAGCAATGGTAGCATCTTTTGCTCATTTATTTTTTAATATATTTGGTATTTTGTTAGTTTATGCAAATCCTTTTTTACGTGATATTCCTTTGAAACTATCTGAAAAATTTGCGGACTTAGCTATTAAAAATAAATTTATACCTATGGCATATTTATTAGTTGTATTTTTCTTAATTCCATTTTTAATTATATTATTAGGGAGGTAAATCAATGTTTAAACAAATTTTTGAATTATTTAAATCAGATAGTTTATATGAACAAGCATTAACAGAATGTCATGAAATGCTTGAAATTGATAGAGAGATGTTTAATGAATCAACTAAGTCATTAAGGCGATCTGATACTGCAGAAATTCCTATAGATATATATGCTATGGATAAAAAAATAAATGAATTTGAGCGGGATGTAAGAAGAAAGGTAATGACACATCTGGTGGTATCTGGAAATGAAGATTTAGGATCTGGATTAATTTTAGTTAGCGTTGTTATTGATATTGAGAGAATTGGTGATTATACTAAAAATATATATGATTTAGCTGTTCAACATCCTAAAAAATTATTAGCAGGTAGTTTAGAAGAAACTCTTAGTGATATGGAAAAATCAACACAAGAGTTTTTAAATAATGCTATTGATGCATTTAAATCTCAAGATATTGATGCCGCAAGAAAATTAATGGTTGAATATAAAACTGACATTTCATCAACAAGCAATGATATAGTTAATTCTATTGTATCTGGATCTAATGATGAATTTTCTTCAAATGAGGCCGGATCTCTTTGCTTATATGCGAGGTATTTAAAGCGAATAGCTGCTCATTCAAGAAATTTGGTTTCCAGTATAGTAAATCCATTTGAACGTATTGGCTATCCAGAATAATAAAAAATCTATATTATTTCTCTGCACTGGAAATTCTTGTAGATCTCAAATGGCAGAAGGTTTTGCTAAATCTCATCTAAAAGAATATCTAGTTAGTAGTGGTGGCACTCATCCAGAAAAAGTTAATCCTTATGCTATCAAGGTAATGAGAAATATTGGGATTGATATTTCAAATCATATATCAAAAAAAATAAATAAAGATCAATTTGAATCATTTAGTTTAGTTATTACTTTATGTGGTGATGCAAAGGATAAATGCCCTATTATATCTAAAGGAAAACATATACATTGGGATATTAAAGATCCAGCTAAGTATAAAGGAAATAATGAGGAATTAATTAATAAGTATTCTAAAATTAGAGATATTATTATTGATAAAATTAAATTGTTAAAACCTGAATTAGAAAAATATAATTAAAGGAAAAAGATGAAATATTTAGCAGAGGGAATAGGAACTTTTTTACTCGTTGCTGTTGTTGTAGGTTCAGGAATTATGGCAGAAAATCTTGCTGATGGAAATAATGCAGTAGCACTTTTAGGTAATACGATTGCTACTGGAGCTATATTATTTGTTATAATAAAAATGTTCGGGTCAATTTCAGGTGCACATTTTAATCCAGCTGTGAGTTTAATATTTTTCTTTAAAAAAGAATTAGATTTAAAAGATTTATTCTATTATGTCTTTGTACAAATATTGTGTGGTATCCTTGCTGTTTTTATAATTCATTATATATTTGAAATAGAAATTTTTCAAATATCTTCAAATATTAGAGGTGAATTCCCCTTGCTTATTAGTGAGATTATAGCAACCTGTGGATTAATATTAACTATATTGTTTATTTCTAAAAGTGACAGCAACTCAGTTGCAATAGGTGTTGCGTTGTTTATCACTGCAGGATATTGGTTTACATCCTCAACCTCATTTGCAAATCCAGCTGTAACTATTGCAAGAGTATTTACAGATACATTTACAGGGATTTCACCTTCTTCAGTAATTTATTTTATATCAGGACAAATGATTGGGGCAGTAGCTGGGCTTAAGATTTTTCAGTTATTTGATTTAGAATAACCTGTTATTTATTTTTATTTTTTTCCCAGATATTATCTAACTCTTCTAGGGTAAGATTTTTCATATCAATATCTTTTTGATCAAGTTCTTTTTCAATTTTTTTAAATCGTTTAGAAAATTTATTAATTGATGATTTTAATGAACTCTCAGGATCTAATTCAAGATGTCTTGATAAATTAACAACTGTAAAAAGTACATCCCCCAGTTCTTCATCAATTCCTTTATTGTTTATAATAGCTTCCTTTAACTCAGCAATTTCTTCATCAATTTTATCTAAAACTTGTTTTTTTTCTTTCCAATCAAAACCAACCCCAGCTGCTTTTTCTTGAATTCTACGCGCTCTTAATAAAGCGGGCATAGCTTTTGGAACACCATCTAAAACACTATCTCTATTTTTTTCTTTTTTCTTTGTCTTTTCCCAATTTCCAATTTCATAAGATTTATCATTAGAATTATCAAATATATGTGGATGGCGAGCAATTAATTTTTCACAAACATTTTTGATGGAATCTTTAATTTGATAATTTTGGTTTTCAGATAAAATTTCTGATTGAAACACTATATGGAGGAGTAAATCTCCTAATTCTTCTTTTAATGCAGAAGTATCATTCCCTTCTATTGCTTCAATAACTTCATACATTTCTTCAATAAAATAAGGGATTAAGGATTCCTTAGTTTGTTCTTTGTCCCAATCGCATCCATCGGGAGCTCTTAATTGTTTAACTATACTTATTAACTTCGAAAGGTCACTCATTTTTACTTATTTCTACTTTGTCAATTCTATTACTATGTAGTGTTATAACCTTAAAATTATATTTGTCAAAACTTACTTCTGTTCCTTTATCTGGGATATCACCAAATGCATCTAATATAAATCCAGCAAGCGTATCATATTCTCTATTATCAGGGAATTCTATATCCATATTTTCTTCAAGGTCATAGATTTTAATAGCACCATCTGTAATGATATTTCCATCTTTTTTTCTTATGATTTCATATTCTTCTCGATCGTAAGGGTCTCTAAGTTCGCCCATGACTTCTTCTACAATATCTTCAAGTGTAACAATCCCTGATGTGCCTCCCCACTCATCAACAGCTACAGCTATGCTTGTTTTTTTAACTTTAAATTCTTTTAAGAGTTCATCAATTGGTTTGGTTTCTGGAATAAAATAGGGTTCTCTAGAAAGTTTCATTAATTCTATAGCAGGCCTTGATCCGATTAGATAAGGGATAATATCTTTGGCATATAAAATACCTTTAATATTATCAATGCTATCTTTATAAATAGGAACTTTAGAAAATTTTTCAGTCATAATTAAATCCATTGCATTATCTAATGTTTGTGATGATGCCAATGCGATGACATCCACTCTTGGAGTTAAAATTTCTTTAACGAGTTTATTTTTAAATTCGAATACAGATTGTATCATATCTGATTCTTCTTGTTTTAATGCACCTTCTTCTTCTCCTATTTCAGCAAGCATAATAAGCTCTTCTTCAGAATCAAATATTTGTTCTTTTTTTATAGGAAGGATATAGACAACAAACTTTGTGATTATATAAAAAATGAAAGTTATTGGATAAATTATTTTAAGATAAATATTAAGAGTTTTAGCAGAGAGACTAGCTAACTTTTCTGATTTTTTCATTGCATATGTTTTTGGAATAACTTCACCAAAAATAAGTAAAATAATAGTAACAATAATAACTTCTAAAAAAAGTAAAAGTGATATAGACATGTTAGAAAAAAGGGGATTGTTATTATAAAGGTGAAGAGTAAATGATGCTCCTAATGAACCTAATGCAATATTTACAATGGTGTTCCCAGTAAGTAGCGAGACTAATAATCTTTTTGGTTTTTCTAATAGGCGTTTTACAGCATTGTTTGTTTGTTCATAAGGTTTTATATGAAATAAAGCTGTTTCTAGACTAGAAAAAAATGCTGATAATATTATAAGTACTATAAATAGAGTAATCATTTTAAGTGTAAAATTTCTTCCTTACAATTTAACAAATATTTATCTTCTAATTTTCTCATAATTTTAATATTTTTTTTATTGTTATCATCATATCCTATAAGATGTAAAATCCCATGTATAAAAACTCTCTTAAACTCATTGTCAAATGAAGTTGAAAATAATTTTGAATTTTCAAGCACATCATCAATGCTAATATAAATTTCACCTTCTATTTGTTCTCCATCATCTTCTAAATTAAATGCAATTACATCAGTATATTGGTCATCATCAAAATATTTCTTTTTGAGCATATTTAAATATTTTTTGTTTGATAGAACAACAGAGAGGGAAGATATCTTAGTTTTTTCTTGAATAAGAATTTCCTCAATTAGCGTACTCATTAACTCAGAATTATAAAATAGATTTGAGCCATAATCATTTATGATGTCAAATGAAATCACAGATTAGAAATATTGTTTAAAATCTCTCTTGCTATAATTATTTTTTGTATTTCGCTAGTCCCTTCACCGATTGTAAGGATTTTTGCATCTCTAAAAAATCGTTCAACATCATATTCTTTAATATATCCATATCCTCCATGAATTTGGATTGCTTCCTCGGTAATTTTCATAGCAGCTTCACTTGAAAATAATTTAGCCATGGCCGCTATTTTTATTGAGTTTTTACCTTGGTCTTTTAGCCATGCCGCGTGATATGTAAGTTGTTTGGCAGCTTCTATTTGTGTAGCCATATCAGCGAGTTTAAAACTAATTGCTTGAAAATTATGTATTTTTTTTCCAAATGCATCTCGTTCATCAGAATATTTTAAAGCTCTTTCATATGCTCCTTCAGCAGTTCCAATTGCAAGAGCAGAAATTGAAATTCTACCTCCAGTTAATGTTTGTAAAAATTGTTTAAACCCTTTTCCAGGAGTTCCTAAAATATTCTCCTTTGGAATTTTCATATTATCAAAATAAACAGATCTTGTATCAGATCCTTTCCAGCCCATTTTATGTTCAGGCTCACCTATTTTTAATCCAGGATTCCCAGCCTCAACAAATAAAGCACCTATCCCAAGTTCTTTGTCATCCTCTATTATTTTACTTGTGAAGATTATACATCCTGCATATCCCGCATTTGTACAAAAGGCTTTTTGTCCATTTACAATATAGTGGTCTCCATCTAAGGTAGCGGTTGTTTGTGTATTGCCTGCATCACTTCCAGCATTAGGTTCTGTTAGCCCGAAAGAGCCTAACATTTCACCCGTAGTTAATTTTGATAAATACTTTTCTTTTTGAGCATCGGTTCCAAAATATTGGAAAGGGCCAGTTCCTAAACTTGTATGAGCCATAACAGTAGCTGCTGTAGATACACAATTTTTAGCAAGTTCTTGTATCACAATTACAAGAGAAAGAGTATCCATCCCACCACCGCCATATTTTGTATCCCATGGAATTCCCATTAGACCAAGTTCAGATATTTTTTTTATTGATTCCTCTGGAAAAATTTCTTTTTTATCAATCTCTTGCGCTAGGGGAGCTAGCTCATTTTGAGAAAATTCTCGTACCATTTTCTGCAATAATAAATGCTCTTCATTGAAATAAATTGAATCCATTATATTACCATTTAATAATTACTGAGCCCCAATACCAACCGGCTCCAAAGGAAGCAAGAACTATAATGTCATCTTTTTTAATTAGATTCTCTGCAACAGCTTCAGATAAAGCAATCCCAATTGAGGCTGCAGTAGTATTTCCATATTTGTGTATATTGGAAAATATTTTATCATCTGATACTCCTAGCTGTTTTTGAACGGATTGAGTAATTCTGTAATTTGCTTGATGTGGAATAACCAGTGAAACATCATCAATGGTTAGATTATTATATTCTAAACCTTCAAGGATAACTTCAGGAAATCTTTTCACAGCATGTTTGAATACTTCTCTACCATTCATATGTATATGGTGTTTTCTTTCTTTTACAGCCTCAACTGTAATTATATCTTTATATTTTGAGCTTGGATACTCAGTTCCAAGTTCATTGATATATTTTCCATCTGTATGAAGGTGAGAGGATAATATTCCACGATTTTCGTTAGTAGCTGATAGAATACATGCAGCTGCCCCATCACCAAATAATATAGCAGTTCCTCTACCTTCATCATCAAAATCTAATTGAGTTGTTTGAACTTCAGCTCCTATGACTAAAATATTTTGGTGAGTTCCGGCTTTTATGAATTGATTGGCCACTGTTATTGCATATGTAAAACCAGAGCATCCCTGTCTAATATCTAATACTCCAATATTATCGAGCCCCATTTTTTCTTGAAATATTGACCCTGAACCAGGTACAAAAAAATCTGGAGTTGATGTTGCAAACACAACAAAGTCAATATCTTCTTTATTTATATCTGATAAATGGAATGCTTTTTTGGCGGCTTCAACTGCAAGATCTGCTGGGCCTAAACAATTTTTTCCCACAGTATGCCTTTGATGTATTCCTGTTCTTGTTTTAATCCATTCATCAGATGTATCCATCATTTTAGATAAATCATCATTTGTGATGACTTCATCTGGTACATGAAAGGAGATGCTATTAATATAACTGTTTATCATAGTAATTTTTTAAGATTAACCTATAAGCCGAATTCTGTAACTTAAAATTAAGTTGATAACTATTCATCTTGATTAAATTTCACAATTTAATTCATGCAACCTACCAACCATATAGTGCGGACAACACATGGTTACTTGGTCTTGCTCCAGATGGGGTTTACATAACTAGTACCCTTTCGGATATTTATGGTAGTCTCTTACACTACCGTTTCACCCTTACCCTAAGGCGGTTTACTTTCTGTTGCACTTTCCTACCTATATAAATAGGCCCTCTTATTAGGAGGCATCTTTGTCCTGTGGAGTTCGGACTTTCCTCTTTTAAAAAGCAGTTATCCAGTTAATCTTAATAATATTATTCCTCTTGATCCTCACCAAAATAAAGATAAATACCACAATCAGGACAAGAGTATAATTTTGTTCCTTTTTTTATATCAAAAACTAATTGTTCAGGAAGACTAGAGAAGCAACTATCACAGGAACCACGAGATATTGATGAGACAATTTGGTTACCCTCATCTTCATTGTATTTTAGTAAAAATTTTTCATCTGTTATTGATTTTAAAATTTTATTTTTTTTACCATTCAAGTTATCTTCTTCTGTTTTATTTTCAACGCTTAAAATTTCCAGTTCGTTATTATAATCAACAAGTTTTTCTTCTAACGAACTAATTTTATCAGTTAATTCTGTTATTTGTTCTGTATTTTCTTTAATTGTTCCTTCTATGTCACTTATTTCTGTGACTAGATCTTTATGTTGTGATTCAATATGATCTATCTCCTTTAAAATAGCGTCATATTCCTTATTATTTTTAACTTGAAAAATTTGGTTGTTATATTTGTCAAGTTGAGCTTGCGATTCATCAAGATCTATTTGATTTTTGCTTTTATCTTTTTCTAATGTCTTTATTGTTTCTTCGCAATTACTAATAGTATCTTTACAGGTATTGATTATATCTTGTTGTTCATTTATTAGAGCAGGTAGGTCGCCTTTTTGCTCCTCAATATAATCTAATTTTTTATCAATCTTATGTAATTCTATTATAGACTTAGTTTGTAATTCCATATTCTTCTTTATATTTAATGCAAATAATTTATGTCGAACTTAGCACAATAAACAAGCTAAGTGAATCATTGGAACATTTTATTACAAATTGTAAATTACAATTAATAAATAATTCAAAATTATGAATGTAAATCAAATAGATATCCTTATTGCAATTTTTGTAATTTTTATTATAGCAATTGGATTTAATAATGGCATGATAAAAAATATATGTAAAATAATAAATTTATCATCAGCCTCTATTTTATCTTCATTAATTATTACCAACCTTTCTATTCAATTTCCAATTTTAAATAAGACGCAAGATGTTTTATTCTTATCCATCTTTTTTCTTATTTTTGTGGCTTTATTATTTTTAATAGGATTTATAATAGAGTTTATCATTGAACAAGTTGAAAATGTTGAAATTGATAAGTATTTGGAAATTGCAATGAACATTGTTGCTGGTGCTGTTAAAGGTTTTGTGCTTGTTGCCTTACTCTTATTTATTTTTGACACAGTCCCAATGTCATATAAAACAAAAGATCTTATAAATAATAAAATAGGGGAAAATTCTTTATTATTTAAGCCTTGTAGTAATCTAAAAAACATTTTATTTAATAGATAAATTAATTCAAAATAACTTTTCTTTGAATTTTCAATGTTTCTCCTTGAAAAAGTCTATTCTAGATATTAAATTAAAATGTTTAATGTCGTGCGAAATATAAAACTTAGTACATAAATAAAACTTAAACTTGGAGGAGTCAATGAGTAAATCAATCCGTATTATATCAATTTTTACGTTAATAATATCATTTATTTTTGCTGGTTCAGTTTCTTCAGAATCAAACAAAAGTAAACAAATTCCTGATCATTTACATAAAATGAAATTAAAAGATTTAGGTCTGTATGAAGAAATTATTTCTGGATCAACTCAGTATAGAGATGGATCAGAATTATTCTTTTCTAAATATGCAGAAGGATCAAGTAATAACAAATATATGGAAATATATAACCCTACATCAGAAACTGTAGACTTATCTGGTTAT
>MDTE01025356.1_pt1 | contig 15997 bp, 14 predicted proteins | sample 811231 | NCBI WGS metagenome assembly MDTE01 (sample SAMN05326651, study PRJNA326480) | marine metagenome | isolation source: seawater | place: Indian Ocean: Red Sea | collected 2010
TTAATAAAATTGCCTTGAATTTGTCTGATTTATAGCGATATTAGTAATAATTAAAAGGAGAATTTATGGCTTTAGACTTTAATCAACGATCTTTTACTAAAACAGCAGATCAAGCAAGTATTGATGAAGGCTTGAGGACTTATATGCTTAAGGTCTATAATTACATGACTATTGGTTTGATGCTAACTGGTTTTATTGCTTATTTCTTTGGAAAAGCTTCAATTGTAACAAATGAAATGGGTCAGATTATTGGGGTTACACAAGTAGGCGCAATACTTTTTGGATCACCTCTTAAATGGGTAGTTATGCTAGCCCCTTTAGGCTTTGTTTTTTACTTAAGCGCAAGGATATCTAAAATGTCTGTTTCAGCCGCACAAATCACATTTTGGCTATTTGCAAGTATTATGGGCCTATCTCTAGCTTCTGTATTTATTGAATTTACTCAAACTTCTATTGCTAGAGTATTCTTCATTACAGCCGGAACATTTGGAGCTATGAGTATTTATGGCTACACAACTAAAAAAGATTTAACAAAACTTGGCGGTTTCTTGTTTATGGGACTTATAGGAATTATTATTGCAAGTATTGTTAATATATTTGTTGGAAGTAGTGCTCTTCATTTTGCAATTTCAGTAATTGGTGTATTAGTTTTTGTTGGCTTAACTGCTTATGATACTCAAAATATCAAAAATATGTACTATGGGGGAGATACCGAAGAAATAGGTTCTAAAAAAGCCTTAATGGGAGCATTAAAACTTTACTTAGACTTCATTAATCTTTTTATATTGCTTCTCCAACTATTTGGACAAAGAAGATAAAATTATTTAAATATAATTTATTTAATTCTATTATAACCCAGTCATTATTTGACTGGGTTTTTTTATGTCTGAAATTAAAATAAAAATAAAATTATTAGTAAAAAAATTTGAACAAGGAAAAAAAATAGAAGCCATAGAAAATTTAAATGATCTTCTAAAAATTTATCAAAATAATATTGACCTTTTATATCTAAAAGCCAGTATGCAATTAGATATTGGGGAGATAAAAAAGTCCTTAGAAATTTTTAATGAAATTTATAAAACTAATCCTAAAAACATAAAAATTCTTGATTCAATATACTCTCAACTTTTAATCAATAAACAATATGATTACTCTCAACTTTATTTAGATAAGCTCTTAGAGCTAGATTATAAAAATTTCAAACCTCTTAGAGATAAAGCGTTTTTACTATACTTAAGAAAAAACTTCCTTGAATCTAAAGTATTTATAAAAAAATCTTTATCAATTAATAATTCTGATCCTTTTAGTCTAAATATCTATGGTCTTATTAAAATAGAAGAAGAAAAATTTAAAGATGCTTTGATGATATTCAAGAAAGCAATTGATTCAGACTCAAATTATGCTGACAGTTATAATAATGCTGGAAGATGTTATATTATGTTAGAAGATTTAAATCTGGCTTTTTATAATTTTAAAAAAGCATATAGAAAAAACAGTAAGTCAGATCTTGCAATACAAAATATTGCTAATGTTTTGTCTTTAAAAGATAAAAATAAATTGGCTATAAAATTTTATGAAAAAGCAAAAAAAATTAACTTACAAAATAAATCACTTGATGAAAATATAGCGATATGTCAAATAAAACTTAAAAATTTGAAATGGATAGAAAACTATTTACATAAAAAAAACCTAGCAAATATAAATCAAGATATTGTTCTTGGTTATTCATATTTACTTTTAGCAAATAAAGAATTTAAAAAAGGGTTTAAGGATTTTGACTCCAGATTTAATACAAAAAACTTTCCAATAAAAAATAAATACCATAATAATTTAATTAACATAGTTAATAAAAAACTACCTTTAAATGAATCTGAAAAGATTTTAATTGTAAAAGAGCAAGGTGTTGGAGATGAAGTTTTATTTAGCAGCATGTATATTGATTTGTTAAAAATGTATAAAAATGTAAAAATTGAATGTGATCCGCGACTAATTGATATTTTTAAAAGATCTTTTAATAAAAATGTTTTTTTTCCTTTTGGTCATTTTTCCTCATCTTTAGAAAGCATTAAGGAATTTAAAAATATTTTATATTCTGGAAGCTTAACTCGTTTTTTTAGAAAATATGAGTCTGATTTTATTTCTTTTCCTTACTTGAAAATTTTTGAGCAAAAAAATATTGAAATTGCTAAAAAAATTGAAAAATTTAGAGACTCAAAGATTGTAGGACTTTCATGGAAAAGCATTGTAAATATATATGGAAAATTAAAATCTCTTAGTCTGAAAGATTTTGAAAAAATTATAACAAAAGATAGAAATATAATAAATCTACAATATGGAGATGTTGAACAAGAAATAAGAGATTTTAAAAATAATGGATTAATTGTAAATTCATTTAAAGAGATAGATTTATTTAATGATTTTGAATCACTTATGTGTTTATTAAATAACTTGGATGTATTCGTTACAGTTAGCAATTCAACTGCTCATTTTGCAGGTTCTTTGGGTATTCCTACTATTCTAATATGCCCAAAAAAATCATCAACCTACTACTACTGGGATTATGATGATGGTAAAACACCTTGGTACAAAAGTATACAAATTGTTAAATTTGATAGATCAATTAACCACACAATGGACAAAGTAAATAAATTAATAGACTCAATTTAATGATTAATGAAAATAAACTTAAAAATATTTTTTTAGAATTTAAAACAAAAAATAAGCTTGGTGCTTATAATAAATTAAAAAAAATATTTAAGTCAAATAAATCCAATAAGCAACTTAGATATAATCTTGCTGTAATGGAACAAGAATTAAATCTTTATACTGATGCAGAAAAAAATTATAAATACTTAATACAAAATAATTTTGATTTTAGAGCTAAAGTAAATCTATATAATATATATTTAAACAAAAATTTACTGAATGATGCATTAAATTTAATTGATGAAATTTTAGAAGAAAAAAATGATTTAGATTACGTATACCAAGATAAAATAAATACTCTTTACAAATTAAAAAATTATAAAAATGTTATTATTGAGAGTAATAAATTAATTATAGATAAAAAAGAAAATGTTCATATCTTAAATGCTCTCGGTTGGAGTTATTTTTATTTAGATGAAGTTGAAAAAGCAGAAAATATTTTACTTACTTGTTTAGATAGAAACAGTGAAAATATTAAAATTTTAAATTCTTTGGGAAGGTTCTATCATGAAAAAAGAGACTCAAAAAATGCTAAAAAATATTTTGTAAAAGCCTTTAATATTAACAAAAACATCCTTGAAACATTGAATAATTATGCAGGATTTTGTTTAGAAGAGTCTGAATATATAAAAGCTATAGAGCTTTATAAAAGTGCGGAAAAAATCGATTCTAATAATAGTATTTTATTAAATAATTTATCTAAAGCATATTTTAGTTTAAGAGATTTTATTCAGGCAGATAAGTATGTTGATAGAGCATTAAATTTAGATAAAAATAACAATGATATTAAAAAAAATAAATCAATTATCCTGCTTAAAAATTATAATTTTAATGAGGCTTGGAAATATTTTGATAGCAGATTAGGCCTTTCTGATTTTAAAAATAAAAATAAAACATTGGATCTTATAAAAAACAAAATACCAGAAACAGATAAAATAAAAAGCAACTCAAAAATATTAATAATTAGAGAGCAAGGCGTTGGGGATGAAATATTGTATGGAACTATGTATAATGACTTTCTTTCATTATTTCCAAATACAGTTTTTGAATGTGATGATAGATTAATTTCTTTATTTAGAAAATCTTTTAGCGCTGATCATCGTAATAAATTTTTTAAACTTGGAGAATTTTCAAATAAAAAAGAAAATTTAAAAAATTTTGATTATGTACTTTATGCTGGTAGTTTAGGAAAATTTGTAAGAAAAAAAATTCATGATTTTACAAAAAAACCATACTTGAAAAAAAATGATAATATAAAAAATTCAGAAATTAAAAAAATTTTTGAAATGAAAAATATAACTAAAATTGGAATATCATGGAAAAGTTTTAAAAATAGATACTCAAGAGAGAAGTCTCTAGAGCTAGAAGATTTAAAAACTTTATTTAAAAAACCTAATTGTATTTTTTTAAATTTACAATATGGAGACATTAAAAAAGAAGTTATAAATTTCACCAATCTTACAAATAATAAAATTATAACTATAAAAGATTTAGATTTGTTTAATGATTTCGAGGGCTTGACTGATCTTTTGAGCAGCCTGGATATTTTTATTTCAGTAAGTAATAGTACAGCACATATAGCTGGTGCATTAGGTGTAAAAACTTTTTTGATCAAACCGGAAAATCATGCTGCTTATCATTATTGGAATTATGACAATGGCTTAACGCCTTGGTACTCATGCATAAAGATAATAAATAAAAAAGATTTGTTTAATAAGGAATTTATAAAAAATAAGCTGAACTAAATATGAAATTTTTTTGCTAAATATTCATCTCTTTCACTTAACCACTCATCAGAAAATTCAACATCTTGCCACTCTTCAAACCAAGGTCCCCCTCTGGTATAATGAACTGCAAAAGGTTTCTCATTATTATGATTAGAGGTCCAACCTTCTAACCAGTTCCACCTTTCATCTAAAGAACCTATTTCTTTATCATCTAACCATTTAAATTGATGTAAAAAAGCCCCCGTTTCTTTGTTAACCAGATCAACTGTGAGTACTTTATTTTTTGGATGGGAACAATTAAAAAGAATGAAGCTTGACCAGTTTTTTCTTGGATAAATTGTTTGTTTTTTACCATCCATTTTATGCTTTTCTTTAGGGGTATAATCATGTTTAACACAATATACTGCCTTAGTCTCATCAAGGTTTTTTAAAATTTTAGCAATATCCTCTAAAAAAATAAAATCACAATCACAGAAAATTGCCCAACCATTATAATTCGTTAATGCAGGCACTAAAAATCTAGAATATGTAAATTGTGTTGAGGCTAAAGGGTCTATGTCTCTACTATAAAATTTTTTAGCAACAAGTTCGTCTAGTTTTAGTGAAAAAACACTTACATTAATAGAGGCTCTTTTAAGTAATGAATATTTACACACTCTATATGCAATATCTTCTTTTGAATCATAGCCTACAAAAAAAGAGAGTTTATTCATAATTATAATACGCTTAACATTTTTGGCTGCCGCCATTCAAGAGAATTAAAATATCCAGCGTCTGAAAGTGCTGCCCAATCTTTTTGAGGACTATTTGTTATTTTGCATATCCAATAATGATCTAAATCAGCATTATTAGATCTTAATTTCCAGCTCTCACTTTTTTGAACATCATTAAATTGCCCTAATTCAATTTCAGACATAAATAAGCAGATTTCTCTAGAAGGGTTTGATCCTATTAATCCTTTTATGTTTTCTCGAGCTAGAGTCCATTCATTAAAGTAAATTGCAAAATCTATTAGTAGCTTTTTTGATTCTTCATTTTTGTTATTTTTTGAAATTAAATTTTTTATAAAATTTATGTTATTTATTTTATTTTCTTTTAAAACGTCTGTTATTGATGTTCTTAAAACAGGGCTAGGAAATTCATTCCAATATTTTTTTAAAATTTTTTGAATCTGATTACTTTTGTTAATTGAAAATAAAATTTGAAGATATAGCTTAATATAAGGAGGAAAATTTTTTTTCATATTAAGAGCTTTTTCTATTAATTTTATTGCATCCTTTGTGTCACTCTTCATTTTAATTTTTGCGATTTCATACAAGGCTATTGATTTATTTTCATTTAACTGATCTTTATTTATAATTTTATTTGAGTAAGCCTTATCAGTAATAATGGTTAGCTGATTCCAGTTTCTAGTTTTAGCTATTATATTTACAAGTGTGTCATATAATTTTTCAATTTTAGGGTTTAATAAAAACAATTTTTCCCCATAAATAAAAGCATGGTGGTAATCTTGTTGTTTAAGGCTTTGTTCCATCAGCCCTCTATACCCGAGTGTTTTAGTTTTTTTATTTTTTATCATCAAATCATAAACATCATTCAATTGACTAGATTTTTTTTCAATCTTAAGAATTTCTGATTGCAAAAGAAGGCTTAGACTTGTATCTTCTTTTAGCAAGCCTTTCATCTTTTTTGCAGAAGATATAGCACTCTTATGATCTTTGTTTAAAAGAGCAATCATTGCTTCAACAAAAAAACCATAGCCTTTTTGTGTTTTAGTTAATTTTTTAATATAAGAATATTTTTGAAAAACAAATTTGGTTTTGAAATAAACAAAATTTACCAAAACTATAATTAAAATTAAAATAATAAGAAAAATAACTAAAATATTTGAGCTAAAACTATAACTTAAATCTCGAATATCAAAAGATACATTAAATGAATTTGATACTAAATAAAAAGTAATTGATAATAAAAAAATTAGTTGAATTAATAATATTAAAAACTTTAACATTTAACTTGCCATATTAATTAATTCTTTAAAATCAATTGCAATTTGGATTTGATTTATTGTATTAGAAAAATATTTTTCATAATTATTTACATTTATTATTTTTTTGTAAAATAATTTATAGTTTTTTTCATCAAGAAGAGCGCTTATTTCATATAATAAATTAATTTCATCATTCTTTATTTTATTTTTTTTTGAGGGTTCAATTTTAACGAATTTCATCAAAGATTTACTAATAAAATTATTATAATTTTTATTAAAATTTTCTTTTAAAAAAAAATCTAGTTCTTTAGAATAAACATTTTTTAAAAAGACATTGCCTCTAAAATTTTTTAATCTAATTAAATTAATTTTATCAAAAATATGTTTTTTATTCTTGTGATTAAAACTTTGTAATATATCTAATTCTTCATCAAAATCTAAATTGTTTTCAAATTTATAAATAACTAATTTAACTATATCTATTTTTTGTTTTTCTAAAATCATACTTGAAGTATTATTTTCTGGAACTGCATTAAGCTTAGATATATTTAATGATTGAATTTCTTTTAAAGAAGCTAAAACATTTTCTAGTGTTATGTCTAATTCTTCAATTTTTTTATTTAATAAGATAATTTTTTCTGAATTATTTGTGTTTGTATTATTTTGAATAGATTTTTGTATTTCATAAAGCGAAGAATCTGTCATTTCAATTTTTTCTGATAATTTAGAAAGACTTTTTGCATTCTGAGAAAGTTTATTGATAAGCTCTACTTGATCATTGCTAGATTCTTCTTGATTTTTAAAACTTTTATAGAAAAAATACCCAAAAATTAATATAGTTAATAACAATATAAAAGATGTGCTTAGTTTTGAAAAAATATATAGATATTCAAATGTTTTTTTCATTAAGACTTTTTATCATTATTACTCTGTTGTTTAACAGAGGAAATTAATATACCAAAAAAAATATGCTTGTATTTGCTGTTGAGTCTTCATGTGACGAAACCTCTGTCTGTATTATGAATGAATACAAGCAGATCTTTTCTCATATTATTTATTCTCAAGAAATTCATGAAAAATATGGAGGAGTAGTCCCCGAATTAGCATCTAGAGCTCACTTGGAAATTCTGCAACAAATTACTAAAAAAGCATTTAAAAACACTGGTTTAGATCCAAAAGATATAGATATTTATGCAGCTACTTGTGGCCCCGGTTTAATTGGAGGTCTTTTGGTTGGTTCCACTTTTGCAAAATCATTAGCTATAGGTGCAAGAAAGCCATTTATGCCAATAAATCATTTAGAGGCTCATATACTCTCAACTTCATTTAACAACGAAGTTAAGTTACCTCACTTGGCTTTGCTTTTAACAGGCGGACATACACAAATATATTTATTAAAAAATAATAAAAATATTCTATTGTTAGGCGAAACCATTGATGATGCTTTAGGAGAAGCATTTGATAAAATAGCTAAAATTCTGGGACTACAATATCCTGGAGGAAGTCAAATAGAAAAATGTGCAAAAAAAGGAGATGAAAAATTTTTTAATCTACCTCAACCGATGCTTAATGATGATAGTTTTAACTTTTCATTTTCTGGAATAAAAACTGCGGTAAACTTAATTGTTAAAAAAAACAAATTAGACGCAAATTTTATTAATAATATTTCAGCATCATTTCAAAACTGTGTTGTTAATATTCTTAAAACAAAACTTAGAAGGGCTCTAATAAAATTAAAAAAACAAGGTACTGTTATTAAGTCTTTTTCTTTAGTGGGTGGAGTAGCTAACAATAATTATATAAGAATAAAATTATCAGAATTGAAAAATGATCATAAAGTTGATATGTTAATACCATCAAATGAAATGATTAGTGATAATGCAGCTATGATTGCCTGGGCATGCATAAAAAAATATGATGGAAAAAATATGAACATTAATTTTAAACCAAACCCAAGACTTAAAATTTAAAATGATTGACCATGTTATAAATATTATAAATGAAACGGCTATAACCAATGAACCTTTTGAACATAAGTTTATTGAGAATGTATTCCCTGATGACTATTATAATAAATTAATTAATAACTTGCCTAAAAAAAATGAATATATTCCAATTAACAAATCAGGAACTGTTGGAAAAAACTATGCTGCAGAAAGATATATGTTTGACCTTACTTTTGAAACTATTAAAAAACTTAGCAGTTTACAGCAAGAAACTTTTACAGAATTATTGAATGTTTTTACGTCACCTGATTTTTTTAATGCAACAAGTAATAGCTTTAAAGAAGTAATAAAAAAAAGAATATCTAAGTTTACTGATTTTGAGAAAAAACTAATTGGTGAAGATAAATTTGAATTTTCTATACAAGCAATGCTTGTTAAAGATCTCCAAAAATATAAACTTGGGGCTCACACTGACACTACTACAAAATTTTTAACATTTTTATTTTATATTCCTAGAGATGTCTCTCAAATTGAGCTTGGAACAGCTTTATATAAACCAAAAAATGGAGCAAATATAAAAATGGGTGAGAAGGGCAATTATCACGCAACAGTAGAAATAACGAAGGAATATTTTGATGTAGTAGGAAAGGTGCCATTTTCACCAAACTCTTTATTATTATTTCCAAGAACAAATGAATCTTTTCACGGTGTAGAAATAATTAATAAAGAAGATACCGAAAGAGATTTAATTCAATTAAATTATTATTTCAAAACAAAGACTTAACTCTAGCTAATGACAGATATAGATAAGCTTGCTCAAAAACTAAACAAAAAGAAGAAATGCTTTTAGCTAAAATAAAAGATATGCTGAATATATTTTTTATAATAATTAAATGACTAAATATTGGCTTTTAAAATCTGAACCATCAAATTGGTCATGGAAAGATCAAGTAAATGCTAAGATAGACATGTGGGATGGTGTTAGAAATTATCAAGCAAGAAACAATTTAATGAAGATGAAGAAGAAAGATCTATGTTTTTTTTATCACTCAGTTTCAGAAAAACTTATTATTGGAATTGTTGAAGTGGTTAAAGAATATTATCCTGATCCTACAGATAAAACAGGAAAATTTGTTGTTACTGATGTAAAAGCCAAAAAAAAACTAAAAAGACCTGTATCTCTTGAAGAAATTAAATCTACACCGAAGCTTTCAAATATGCCTTTAATAAAACAATCAAGATTGTCCGTAATGCCTATTTCAAAAACTGAATGGAATATAATTTTAAAAATTTCTGAAAAATAAAAACATGTAAATATATTTTTTGGGTTAACTCTTAGCCAAAAAGTGAAAATAATTAGATTAGAAGTAATGTAATATCTTTGTTCTTTACCGAGAATAGAATTTTTAATTTAAAAAAGCTTAAAAAAATTATTAATAGCTTAAATTACTAAATAAGTTCTTGAACATATTTAATTTTACAATTAGTTTATTGATATGGAAATAAAAGATGCTTGGATTAAAAATGCAAAAGTTAATTCTTTTGAGTATGAAGAAAAATATAAAAAATCAATAGATGAGTCGGAAATTTTTTGGAAAGAAGAAGGAAAAAGAATAGATTGGGTAAAAAATTACTCAAAAATAAAAGATGTAACATATTCAAAAAATAAAGTTGATATAAAGTGGTATTTTGACGGCTCTTTAAATGTTTCATATAACTGTATAGACAGACATGCAAAAAATAGTCCTGATAAGATAGCAATAATTTGGGAAGGTGACGATCCGAATGATGTAAAGAAAATAACCTATAAAGAGCTTTTGACTAATGTTTGCAAGGCTGCAAATGTTCTTAAAAAGCTTGGCGTTAAAAAAGGAGATAGAGTTACAATCTATTTAACAATGATTCCGGAGCTTGCTTATATGATGCTTGCTTGTGCAAGAATTGGTGCAATTCATTCAATAATTTTTGGAGGTTTTTCTGCAGAATCTATATCTGGTAGAATTTTAGATTGTAAATCAGAATTTGTAATAACAGCAGATGAGGGTGTAAGAGGTGGAAAAAATATTCCTCTAAAAAAAATCACAGATACCGCCTTAGAGAGCTGTCCTAATGTTAATAAATGTCTAGTTGTAAAAAGAACTGGGAAAGATGTCAGTATGCTTGAAGGTCGTGATGTGTACTATAATGATTTAGTTAATAATGTAGAGGATAGTTGTGAACCAGAAATAATGGGCGCTGAAGATCCTTTATTTATACTTTATACTTCAGGGTCGACTGGAAAGCCAAAAGGAGTTCTTCATACTTCTGGTGGTTATTTAGTTTATGCATCAATGACACATGAATATATTTTTAATTACAAACAAAATGATATTTATTGGTGCACTGCTGATATAGGTTGGGTAACTGGACATAGTTATATTATATATGGTCCACTCAGCAATGGTGCTACAACCTTAATGTTTGAGGGAGTTCCAAATTACCCTGATTTTTCGAGGTTTTGGCAAATTGTAGACAAACATAAAGTAAATATTTTTTATACAGCACCAACAGCAATTAGAGCTCTTATGAGAGAAGGTGATAACTTTGTTAATAAAACATCAAGATCTTCTTTAAAACTTTTAGGAACTGTTGGTGAGCCTATAAACCCGGAAGCATGGAAATGGTATTATGAAGTTGTAGGAAATTCCCAATCACCAATTGTAGATACTTGGTGGCAAACTGAAACTGGAGGTATATTAATTTCACCTCAAACAGGCGCTATTAAACTTAAGCCCGGCTCTGCATCGAAGCCTTTTTATGGGATTGAGCCAGTTATAGTTAATAAAGAAGGAGAAGTATTAGAAGGAAAATGTGAAGGAATGTTATGTATGAATAGATCTTGGCCTGGTCAGATGCGAACTGTTTATGGTGATCATCAAAGGTTTATTGATACATATTTTTCCCAATTTGATGGAAAGTATTTTACTGGAGATGGTTGTAAAAGAGATGCTGATGGTTATTATTGGATAACCGGAAGAGTTGATGATGTTATTATTGTATCTGGTCATAATTTAGGTACTGCAGAAATCGAAAGTGCTTTTGTGAGCCATCCTAAAGTTTCAGAAGCTGCAGTTGTTGGCTATCCTCATGATATTAAAGGCAATGGTTTGTATTGTTATGTTTCTCTTAAAGTAGGTGAGGAATATTCTGATAGTTTGAAAGAAGAGCTAAAACAGGTTGTTAGAAAAAAAATTGGCCCAATTGCCACACCAGACTTAATTCATTTTACTCCTGGCCTGCCTAAAACCAGATCAGGAAAAATAATGAGAAGAATTTTAAGAAAAATTGCTGCAAACGAATATGATCAGCTTGGTGATACTACTACTCTAGCTGATCCAAGTGTAGTTAAGGATCTAGTAAACAATAGGTTAAATAAATAATTAACGAGGTGTCCAATGTTTCAAACATCTAGGCTCATAAATATTAGCAGCCCCTACCTGGGTTCTTCCGCCTCCTTCTTTTTTCCGATAAGTTTTTGTAGCTTCCATTCCACAAACGTTACAAAATCCATAAATTTTTAAAATTTTATCAGATAGACCTAAAATCATTGATGATGTTTCCCAGGGTTTGCCTCTTGAGTCTTGGTCTAATCCCGCACATACAACATCTATTCCTTGATTTAATATAAAATCTAAATTTTTAAGAGTTTCTGAAGTGTCTAAAAACTGAACCTCATCAACAAAAACCATTTCTATTTTATCTTCTTTAAATGAATATTTTTTATTTACATCTTCCCAATTTTGCATCGAGAAACATTCATGACTTAGGTCGTTATGAGTAATTATTTTAGATTCAGAATAACGATCATCTAAACTAGGTTTAATTACAACAATTTTTTTATTTTGATGTTTTGCCCAGAGAATCCTCTTTAATAATTCACTAGTTTTTCCAGCAAACATTGCGCCAACTATTGTTTCAAGAGACCCCCTCATAAACTCTCCTATATTTTAATTTTTATAAATTCCAAAATATTTTTTACATTAATATTTTTAATACACCCAACTGGATTAATAATAAAATTTGTATTATATGCCTTTTTATCAAATCTTTGTAAATTTTTAAAACTATTAAATTTTTTTACATTCTCAAAAGACACCTTGTTTGACTCATAACACCCAATTTTATTTTTGTAATTAAAAATATCAACTAATCCACATGGCCCCTTACAATACTTAGATCGATAATTGTTTTTAATAGGAAAAATTTTTTTTGAATTGTGAAGAAGTACTTTTTCTGAAACACTAGTTTCGACTAAAATTCCTCTTTTATTAAAAATTTTTGCCAAATGTAATGGGCCTGAATCAACAAAAATACCAAAATTAATTTTTGATACTTCTTTTATTAATTGCTTTGCATTAATTGGTTTTACAAATTTAAACTTATTTGAAGTATTTTCCTTCTGAAGATTTTTAGAATAAATTGAATCATCAATAATAATTCTATATTCATATTCATCTCTCAAACCTTCAATTATTTCTTTAATTATTTTAAATGGAAGGCTTCTAATAACTGAGTTTGATACTGGAAATATTGATATAGTATTGAAATAATTCTTATCATCTTTATTGTTTTTAATTTTAATATCCTCAACCGGAACTTTAAAATGTTTGCAAATTTCAATAACAATATTTGATCTAAAATATTTTTGAAATCTAAGGGCCTCAATCTCTAAGGTAATATGAAACAAAGTATCATATTTCTTAATTGTTTCTTTTGAAACAATTAAAGGATATGCACAGCAGGACGAAAGAAACTCTTTAAAAATATGAGTGTGATGACCAGTAAAAGCTATTCCTATTTTAGAAAATTTTTTGCTTTTTAAAAGTGATTTAATTGCAATACAATATTCTATAGCGTCTCCTAAACCAAATTTTGGAGGTAGAAATATTAATAGCTTTCTGCCTAAATTTGTTGACTTTAATCTGCGCTCCCTGTCTAAAATGCAAAATCGTTTATTTTTATTTCTATTGTTCAACTCCTTCCATAAATATATATCCTTAGAATAATATTTTATATTTGGTTGAATTTGCAAAGAAAGATAATTTAATGATTCTTTCAACAATGAAAAACTAAAAAATGCCATAAAGACTTATAACTTATAATGAAAAATAGCGTTAAGGTTAGAAAAATAATTTTTGAAATACTTTTTGAAATTTATAAAAAAAATTTAAATTTTGAAGAAAGTTATACAAATTTTACAAAAAATATTTCAATTAGTGAGAGGGATAAATCAATGATTTTTAATGTTTCTTTAAACAGCATGAGAAACATTTATTTCATTAACGATATTTTAAACAAATATTTAAAAAAAAGAACCAAGACAAAAATAAAGATTTTACTTCTTTCAGCAATAACACAAATATTTATTCTAAATTTCAAAAACTATGCCGTAACTAACGATACGGTTGAGGTAGCAAAAATTAAAAAACTTAATCCAAACTTAATAAATGCATTATTAATAAATTTAATAGGTAATATTAAATTTTTTGATATAAAAAAATCAATCCAACCGGAATACCTAATTGGTTTAATTATGAAATAAAAAAAAGTAATATAAATGCATCTAAAATTTTAAAAAACTCTCAGAAGGAGCCCTCTCTTCACTTGGTGTTTAAAGATAAAAAATTACTTAAACTTTTTAATGAAAAAATTATTAAAACAACTGAAAAGTCAGCTTTTATTATAGAAAGAAAAAAAATTAATAATATTAAAGGTTATAGTAAAGGCGATTGGTGGGTTCAAGATTTTTCCTCAATGCTTCCGATTTATCTCAGTTCTGAATTTGAATATAAAAAAATAATTGATCTGTGTTCTGCGCCAGGAGGAAAGGCATTTCAGGCTTTATCTTTAAGTAGAAATGTTTTTCTCAATGATTCGAGTAAAAAAAGAATTAAGTTACTTAAAGATAATTTAAAAAGATTAAACTTTAATGAAAAAGTAAATAATTTTAATGCTCTAAATATCTCTGAAAAAATAAAATATGATGTTGTTATTTTAGACTCTCCTTGCTCTGGCATTGGAACGATAAGAAGAAATCCTGAAATATTGTTTAAGAAAAGGCCTCCTGATATTAATAGTTTATCAGTTATGCAAAAAAAACTCCTAAATAAAGCAAAAAAACTATTAAATCCAAAAGGGATAATTTTATATATGGTATGCTCGTTTTTTTATGAAGAAACAAAAGCTATAAAAAAAAATTTTTTAGAAAAGAATCAAAATTTTGCTCAACTTAAGTTTAAAAAAAACAAAGAAAGTGAGATATATAAATTTATAGACAAAGATGGGGATATTAATTGTATTCCATCAGAATTTAATGGTTATATGATTGATGGTTTTTATGCGGTAAAATTTATAAAAAATGCTTAACTTTATTTTTCGTTTTTTTTCTAAATATTTTTTTTTATTATCATTAAGATTAAGTATAAAAAAAAATTATAATGAGAATTTTAAGGATTTAAATTTTAAACAAAATGATTTTATTAATTATAAGGTAGTAAAGCATAATACTCTTAAGGAAAATTTTATTTTAATTAACTCTTCAACTGAAAATCACACTTTTAATTTTCTACAATATTATCAAGTTTTAGGAGGTAAAAAAGGCATAGAGCTATCTAAAAAAAATATTTTTTTGTGGTTTAAAAAATATAAATATTACAAAAGTTTTCCATGGGCTAATGATTACGCATCCAGAAGATTTATAAACATAATATACAGCTATGATTATATTTGTTCAATTTCTAAAGAGAAAGAAATTAAATTTATAAACTTTATTTTAAACTTTCATATTAAAAGAATTCTATTTCAGATAAACAGAAAAAAAAATGAAAACCTTTCATCATATGACGTGCTAGCTGAAACACTGATAGATTGTATTAAAAAAAGATTTACACAAAAAAATATTAAAAAGATACTTGAATTTATAGATTCACATGTTGATGAAAGCTCAATGCATAAAAGTTATAATATTTTAGAGCATTCAAAGTTTATTAATAATCTAAATGAAATTAAAAACATCTTACTTTTTTATAAATTTGAAGTTCCCGAAACCCTTACAAATAAAATTCTTGCAATGACATCTTTGTTATCAATTTACAGACATCAAGATTTCACACTGCCATTATTCAACGGTTGTAATAATAATCACAATACTCAAATCCATAATATATTAAACAAAGAGCAATTTCTTAGCAGAAAACCCTTAACTTTTTTTAAAAATGGAATTGCAGCTTACAAAGATTCAAACAAAGCTCTTTTTTTTGATGTGGTTCAGCCATCAATTTATGCTTTTCATAATGAATTAAGCGCGGGATCATTAGCATTTGAAATAAGTGCAGAAGGTGAAAAAATTATAACTAATTGTGGAGGTACTGAACTACAAGGCAAAAACCCTGAATATCTAAAATATAGTGCAGCTCACTCTACAATAATTATCAACAACACAAATATTAGCGAAATAAAAGATAGAAAAACTAAAAAAATCTTTCCTAAACAGGTTATTTTCGAAAAATCAGAAGAAAATAATAAAATTATTCTATCTGGAAAGCACAATGGTTATATAAATAATTACAAAAAAATCTGTAAAAGAGAAA
>MDTE01098371.1_pt1 | contig 15992 bp, 8 predicted proteins | sample 811231 | NCBI WGS metagenome assembly MDTE01 (sample SAMN05326651, study PRJNA326480) | marine metagenome | isolation source: seawater | place: Indian Ocean: Red Sea | collected 2010
AAGGGTTAAAAAAACAATCCAGTGAACAAGAGATTGATAAAAAGGAAATTCAACTTGCGTGTGGACAATAATGGGTAGAATAATTGCCAAAAAACAGAGTGATTCTTTTAGTGGCATTCGTATGATCATTATTATCCAAGCACCCGCTACCAAAATTAAACCAAAAAATGGCATAATCCCTCCCTCGGCTAGCCAAAACAAAAGTTCATTATGAGGATGGTCAACATAGCCCTCTTCTTTTTGAAAATTAATCTCATTTGCACGTCTATATGCATGATGATCGCGATAAAATCTAGCAAAGTTTCCATACCCTACTCCTATGATGGGATTATTAGTCCAAAGCTGAAAAGTTGTCTCAAAGCGCGCCTTACGTACATCAACACTTCGTATCCGTTTTTCAGATTTTCCTATTCGCTGCTCAACGATTGGAATCTCACGCTGAGTAAGAATTCCAAAAGTCATTCCACAAAAAAAAACAATAAACCATAATAGGATTGGTGCCCTTTTCCAATTTTTAGGTATTAAAAGAAAGAAAGTTGCCAAAAACAACCCAATATATCCTGTTTTTGAGTTAAGATGATATAACAGTATTCCGTTTAAAAAAGGAATGATATAAACCACACCTTTTTTCGCTGCACCTTCCAACATATTTGAGCCATTAAGAAGAAGATATAAGCAAATGGCCGACCCAGTTGATAAAAAACTTGCCATCAGATTTCTTTGCTGGAATATACCTGAAGGGTAATCTTGATCCATTTCGTAACCGTACCACATTTTTGGAGCGAGACTGTAATATTGAAAAATTGCAAAAATACTTTCAAATAAAACTCCAATGAGGATTAAAAATAATATTAAGCTTTTTTCTTTTTTTGAAAAATTAAATTGGGTTAGAGAAATGTAGTATAATATTCCTCCTGCAATAGAGAAAAATCTAAATAAGGTTCTCCCAGCGTGCTCATTGTTGCCATAAAAAAAAGGAACTAAAAGAAATAAAAATCCTAAAAGAATAATTTTTGCAAAGAAGGTAATTCGAATTTTATTTATATAAACAGTTTGCCAGAATCCTGCTCCAATCATGATGCCAATAAAAATCCACCCTAATATATTTGATGGAATGTAGAGCCCATATCCACCTACGTTATGCATGAAAAAATGCATGCCGATTACCATATAGATACCAAAGGTTATTAAAAACACCTTTTTAGGTTTTAGTTTTGAGAGTTTTATATTTTCAGACATGAAGTAAATTACACCTAAGAGATAATGATTTGAAGATCCTTTCAATATCTACTTAATGGATTTGTCTCTTTGTACAATATATCAATAAAACCTAAATTACTCAGCTTTTTTATTAAAAAATATCCGGAGTAGCTCAGTTGGTAGAGCAGGTGGCTGTTAACCACTTTGTCGGGGGTTCGAGTCCCTCCTCCGGAGCTTTGATATTCTGATAAGAATATTTTTGTATAGATGAAAAAATTACTTTTTCTTATTATCTTAATTATAAGCTCTTGTGATAAAAATTTGAGTATACCTGAAGCAGAAAAACAACCACATGAATTAGTGTTGCATGGTGATACCCGAATAGACAATTACTATTGGATGCGATTAACCGATGAGCAAAAACTTTCCAGAGACCCTGATGACCAGACGAAAGATGTTTTGTCTTATATTAAAGAAGAAAAAGAATACATTGGGTCTGGATTAGCACACACAAATAATTTGCAGGAAAAAATTTATAACGAAATTGTAGGACGTATAAAAAAAGATGACAATACAGTTCCTTTTTTGGACAATGGATATTTTTATTACAGTCGTTTCGAATCAGAAAAAGAATATTCAATACATTGTCGCAAAAAAGAATCTCTTGAATCTTCAGAGGAAATAATTTTAGACGAAAATAAATTATCAAAAAACTACGATTATTTTGATCTTGGGAACTTTAACGTAAGCCCTAATAACGAATGGGTCGCCTATAGTGTTGATACATTAAGTAGAAGATTTTTCACTATATTCTTCAAGAATCTGAAAACTGGAGAAATACTCCCCCAGACAATACCAAACACTACTGGAAATATTGCTTGGGCAGATGATAGTGAACATATTTTTTACACCTCAAAAAATAAAGTAACTTTACTTTCTGAAAAAATTTACAGACATAAACTTGGAACTTCCTCCTCCGAAGATATGCTGGTTCATGAAGAGAAGGATGAGTCATTTTATACAGGCGTTTATAGATCAAAATCAGGCAAGTACATTTTTATTTGGAGTTCAAGCACTTTAGCAAGTGATTATCAATTCCTGCGAAGTGATGACCCATATGGTAAATTTCAAAGTTTTACTCCTAGAGTAGAAAATCATGAATATAGTATTGAGCACTACGAAGATCATTTTTACATAATCAGTAATTGGGATGCATTAAATAACAGGCTCCTTAAAACAAAAGAAAAAGAAACAGAACGAAATAATTGGATGGAGATTATTCCTCACAGAGCGAATTCGCATCTTCTATCAATGGAAATTTTTAAGAAACACTTAGTCCTTAATGAAAGAAATGATGGCTTACTTAGTATTCGTGTAATTAATCTCAAAAATGGAGATGACCATTATCTCAAATTCAATGAAAGAACGCCTACAGCCTACACCAGTGTAAATGAAAATTTTGATACAAACATATTACGTTTTTCCTACAACTCCATGTTGACACCTGGATCAATTTTTGATTACGATATGGATACAAGAGAAAAAACGCTGTTAAAACAACAAGAGGTTATTGGAGGATATGACCAAGAGCAATATCAAGATGAAATTATATATGCTAGTGCAAGAGACGGGCAAATAATTCCCATTTATTTAGTTTACCGTAAAGACTTAAAAAAGAAGGCCTCGCAGCCGCTTTTATTATATGGTTACGGCTCCTATGGATCAACAGAGGACCCTTATTTTAGTATAGTGCGCCTTAGTCTTCTTGACAGAGGTTTTATTTATGCTGTTGCTAACATTAGGGGTAGTCAAATTTTTGGGAGAAAGTCATATGACGATGGGAAAATGCTAAATAAAAAAAACACATTCTACGATTTCATTGATGCAGCTAGGTATTTAATAAAAAATAATTACACAAGCCCCAATGAATTATTTTGTGAGGGTGGGAGTGCAGGTGGATTATTAATAGGTACCGTAATAAATATGGAACCACAACTTTGGAAAGGAGCAATTGCATCTGTTCCATTCGTAGATGTTGTGACAACTATGTCTGATCCGTCCATTCCTTTAACCTCAAATGAGTGGGATGAATGGGGAGATCCAAGAGAAAAAAAAGAGTACGATTATATTCTCTCCTATTCCCCATATGACCAGATCACTCAAAAAAAATATCCAAATTTATTAGTGACTGCGGGTTACTTTGACTCCCAAGTTCAATATTGGGAGCCGCTAAAGTATGTCGCAAAGCTGAGAGATAATTGGATTGGAAATAATAAATTGTATTTACACATTAATATGGAGGCTGGCCATAGCGGTAAATCTGGTAGGTTTCAAATCTATAGAGAATATGCTTTGGGTCTAGCATTTATTTTAGATATCGCCGGAGTTGATCAATGATGTTGACCTTTATATGATAAGACTCTTTAAAGTTTTTTAATTTTACTTAGCTTAATCTCACTGAGTTTCTTTGTTCAAACCAAGTACGATAATCATCTAATTGCAAAAGAAGAAACTGGCCTGAAAAATTTACGCCAATTAACCTTCTCAGGCGAAAATGCTGAAGCATATTTCAGTTCTGATGGGGATAAGATAACATTTTCTTCAAATATGCATGATGAAAAAGGTCGAGATTTTGAACTATATAGTATCGATTTAGATGGGAGTGAACTGAAAAGGATAACATATTTTGAAGGATTTGATGGATTTCCTATGTTCAGCCCTGATGGAAAGTATTTGGTGTTTGCATCAAATAGAAATCAGCTGAAAAGAGGAGATAATAATATTTTTTAATGGGGAGGGATATGAAAATTTTTAAATTTATTGTTTGTTCAGTGTGGCTCGGGCCGGAATCGAACCAGCGACACAAGGATTTTCAGTCCTCTGCTCTACCAACTGAGCTACCGAGCCACAATATAGATAGTTCAATTCATTAAAAAGCGCGCTTAAATTAGTAGTTGGTATGAAGTAAATCAAAAAGATTTATAAATTGATATCTCGACTTTTGATGTAGAAAAATTATTTTACTTAATTCTTGTATCCGATAGGTATTTCTTATATGTTCATGAGCATTTTTTGGTAAGGGAAATGGATGAAGCCCCGTCGACAAAAGTTGGTACTAGCTACACACAACCCTGATAAGCAGAAAGAGTTAAGTGCGGTCTTATCTGATTTAGATGTGGTTGTTATAGGTTTAGAGGATTATCCGGAAATAGGTGAGATACCTGAAGATGGTGATACTCTTCTCGAAAATTCCCTTATTAAAGCAAGAACAGTTCATCGTAAAACAGGACTCCCATCCATTGGAGATGATACTGGATTAGAAGTAGAGGCATTAGATGGTGCCCCGGGAATTTACTCAGCTCGGTTTGCTGGAAAAGATGCCTCATATTTAGACAATGTTCAAAAGTTATTATCGAAACTAGATGGGGTATCTGAGATAGACCGTAAAGCAAAATTTCGAACAGTAATCAGTCTCGTTTTTGATTCCAAAACCGAGTTATGGACAGAAGGTTTTATTGAAGGAAATATTACAACAGAAAAGAGAGGGGAAGAGGGCTTTGGTTATGATCCTATTTTTGAAGTTCCACATTTGGGGAAGACATTTTCTGAGCTCACTTTATCAGAGAAGAATAAGATAAGTCATAGATCAAAAGCGTTAAAGAAAATGAAAGTTGAATTAATAAGAATTTTTAAGGAAAGGAGGAATAAATAGAAAAAAACGTTATTATTAATTAAAGTTGTACACTTGAAAAAAAATAAAAAAACCATTCTCTTCTCTCCGTTTTGTATGATCGGTGTATGGGTGATTTGTGCCCATGGACTTGCATTAGCACAGAAATCGGACACGAAGTTTCCACAAGATTCAATTTCTGCCTTGCATTTTTCTCAAATACCAGTAATAAATATTGTGGTAAACCCATTTCCAAAAATAAAGAAATCGCTAGTTCAACCAATTGATTCAATCGATCATCCTATAGGTTTATTGTCCTTTCCATATCAAAAAAAAGAAATTACTACAGAGGTTTCTTGGGATTGGTCAAGAATCACGATTCGTGAATATTTAGAGGGGAAACAAATACGAATGCCTTATACTGCAGATGTTGAATGGTATTTAGAGGAATTTTATAAAAGAAGGTGGTTTGCCGATTTTCAAAGAATTATGTTGAAAAAAGAATCACAAGAGAGTGCGAAGCGTGGTGGCCAAATGCTTGAAGTTGTTGGTGTAGATATTGGAAATCTAGGTCGCGCATCTTTGCGGGTTAGCGGTAATGTAAATATCAATGGTAAAATGGTTTTTCAAGATCAAGAATTAGTTCGCTCTACTTTAAATCAAACTCAGAACACTCATCTTGAATTTGATCAAAAACAAAATTTGAATATTCAAGGAAAAATTGGCGATAGAATTACTGTAGCTATGGATCAAGATTCGGAGAGGGATTTTGATTGGGAGAATAATATTCGCATAGGTTATGAGGGTCATGAGGACGATATAGTCCAAAAAATAGAAGCCGGAAATATTTCATTATCCCTTCCCTCAACAAAATATGTGACTTTTTCTGGTAAAAACCAAGGACTCTTCGGGGTAAAAGCTATTTCAAAATTAGGGCCTGTGGACATAACGACTATTGCTTCAATTGAAAAAACTAAAAAAGAGCAATCGGAGTGGCAAGGGGGAGGTCAATCTAGTTCCCAAAAAATTCGCGATGTCGATTGGATAAAAAATAGATATTTTTTCATTCACAAATGGTTTAGAGAAGGCACCCAAAATTTTTCTTCAAATGGTATTATTTCTATTCCATCATTTTATCCTCTTAAAAATGGATTACATCCTATAGGTAATGTTGTGGTGAAAAACTTTGAACTTTACAAATCTATTAATACTAACGATGCAAATGCAATGACTGGGATGGCTTATATAGACCCATTAAATACTACAGATTCTTCATTCGTAGATGAAAATGAAGAAGGCAGTTTTGTTAGGCTGGAACAAGGGACTAACTATTACATCAGCCAAGATTTAGGTTTTATCAGAGTTCGTGATCAGATCTCTCAAGATATCCTTGGATGCACGTTTGTCCTTACAGATAGGTCAACTGGAGACACGTTAATGGTCGTTGGTCAGGGACCTGATTCTGCAGGCACAAATTTATCTTTAATGATGTTGAAACCAAGGAACAGTCATCCCAATCATTCCACATGGGATCTAATGTTTAAAAATGTATATAGTCTAGGTACAACAAAAATAAACCCGGATGGTTTTGAAGTACAAATTTTAAATAAAAATGCTACCCCTGTTACGGAAAGAGATCAAGCTACAAGTCTTCCTTACATAACTCTTTTTGGTTTAGATAGTCTAGACGAAAATAGAAATCGAAACTATGATGAACTAATTGATAAAGAATCGGGAAATATTATCAATATGATAGATGGAGAATTAATTTTTCCGGCACTACATCCTTTTGCATTATCAGACTCCCTATATGGTGGGAATCAATCTGAATTTTTAAAAAGTCAATTAGGGTCTGGAGTCATATATAAATCTACTGTATCATCTGAAGTTAATTTAGCCCATCAATGGATTATTGAAGCTAAATATACTAATCAAAGTTCTACCATTAATCTTGGATTTATGCTTGTTGAAGGTAGTGAAGAGGTAATTCGCGATGGAGTTACATTAAAAAGGGGTATGGACTATCAAATTGATTATTTTTCTGGAACGATAGTTTTACTCGGCGATGCTGCAAACGATCCAAATGCAAAATTAAAAATTAATTTTGATAAACACGAGTTAGTGTCTTTTGATAAGAAAACGATATTTGGCACTCGGGCACAAATGGATTTAGGAAAGAAAAATTCTTTCATCGGGGCCACTGCACTTTATTTCAATCAATCAATCATTAATGAAAAAGTAGAAGTTGGTTATGAACCCACGCGCAATTTTATTTGGGATATTAATGGAAGATACCAATGGGATATGGATAGGTTAACAAATATGCTGGATAAATTACCATTAATTGAAGCCGATAAAATGTCTTCCCTTTCCCTTGAGGGTGAAATAGCCCAGGTGCTACCAAATCCGAACTCTATAAATAACCCTGAAACTGGGGATGCTAACGGTGTGGCATTTATTGATGATTTTGAAGGTGCAAAACGAACTACATCACCTTCTGTTCAAAGAAGGTTTTGGAAGGAATCGTCTGCTCCACTCACTTATGATGAGAGTATTAGTGAGTTTAATATCCCTTTACAACAAAAAAACAGAGGAGAAATAAGCTGGTATAATCCCTATATCCCATATCGAACAAGAGAAATTTGGCCTAATCAATCTACATCATTACGTGCAGGGAATGAGACAACGGATGTACTTATTTTACGCTACAGAGCCCGGGAGCACCAGGCAATAGTGAATAAGGACTCGGTTTGGGTAGGTATTACCTCTTCACTTTATTCAGGAGATTATGACCAAACTCAGAGCAAGTTTTTCGAGATATGGCTAAATGGTGATAATGGAAAATTATCTATAGATTTAGGGAAAATCAGTGAAGATATGGATGGGAATAATTATTTAAATACAGAAGACATTCCCGCGGCTGGGCTAACACTTGGAAATGGCTTTTTAGAAGATAATGAAGATACTGGACTAGATGGCTGTTTTAGCGATACGGAAGACGGATGGGGAGGATGTCTTAATAGTGGGACATATGCTGAACTTTTATCTCAAAATAGTTTGTTAATTAATAGTTCAAGCGATGTAGACCCGGCAGATCCCAATGGTGATAATTGGTATTATGAGCAAGGAAGCTCAGATTATTCTCGAGTTAATGGGACGGAAGGGAATGGTACAGGAAATAAAATTCAGGAGGGGGGAAAATATCCAGATACTGAAGATTTGGATCGTTCAACATTTCTAGATAAAACAAATGATTATTTCTCGGCTAGCTTTGATTTAACAGACACAACCTATTTGGCGGGAGAAACAGTAAAAAATGGTCAGCCCACTGGATGGCGACTTTTTAGAATCCCATTAAATGATTTTAAATCAGTAAAAAATATTGAGTGGAATGAGATTAGATATGTTAGGCTTGCAATTACTGATTTTGATAATAATTTTTCTACGTTAGCAATTGCTAAAATGGAAATTGTAGGGAATGAGTGGCAAGAAATGGGTATTATATCAAGTGATTCACTCCTTTACGAGGGCATAGAACCAAGTTTTCAGGTTGCAGTGATAAACACAGAGGATAATGCAGATTACATTCCTCCCAAGGGTGTTAAGGGAGAATATGACATACTTAATGAGATTAGAGCAAAAGAGCAATCGCTAGTTTTAAAATTTGACAATTTGCCTCCATCTCATACTGGAGTTGCACAAAAGACTCTTTATACTCTCAATGATAACCAGAAGAGGAGTTTTTTGACCTATGACTATATGAAAATGTATATCCATGGAGATAGTCCATGGATTACAACTAATGAAACAGATGTAGAGTTTTTTTTAAGATTTGGTTTAGGAAAAGATTATTACGAAATAACTCAGCCTATTTATAATGGCTGGGATGAAGATGATAATCGAAATAGTATAAAAATGAATTTGGATTGGTTAACAAGTTTAAAACAAAAAGACACATCAAAAATCAAGATCAGAGAATCTGATTTAATTTTAGATTCTGCTGATGTGAGAAAATATATATTTACAGGATCTGATGGTCAACCTACTGGTAAAAGGATTAAGATAGTTGGGAGGCCTGCTCTTAACCGTCTCCAATTTTTTAAAGTAGGCGTACAAAATATTGGTAGCGAACCTATCAGCGGAGAACTTTGGTTAGATGAGTTAAGGTTAAGTGGAGTCAAAAAAGAAAAAGGTGTTGCAATGCGTATGCAATCTAGTTTTGTTCTGTCAGATTTAGGATCTGCAAATTTAGTTTATAGTAGACAGGATGCGGAATACCACCGTTTGCAAGAGCGACTTTCAAAAAATACAAACACATCAGAAAATCTGAATTTTTCAGGGAAATTAAGCTTGCATCGATTGTTACCATCATCCTGGGGACTATCTATACCCTTAAATGGATCTTTCACTCGAAACTTGAATAGGCCAAAATATTATCCGGGTGAAGATATATTAGTAAATTTAGATTCCGCACCGGACTCAATACTTACTCTTGGTGAAACTATTTCATTAAGCACTGCTCTTTTAAAAACAGGTAAATCGGATAGTCGATTGCTTAAATATACTATAGATAACGTCCAAATTAATTTTAGTGCTTCACAATCTAGATCTTCGGATATTACCTATAGTAGAAAACATTCAGAAGTATACACAGGTAAATTTTCCTATAGTTTTCCATTTGGTAGAAATAATTATTTCAAGCCGCTTGGTTGGATAAAAAATTGGCCTTTAGTTGGACCCTCCTTAGGTGACTTTCAACTTTTTTATGCACCATCAGCTTTTCGAACAGGTCTTAATTTAAATGAGAAACTCAGTTGGAATCGTACCAGATCAGGGATCCGGTCGCCAGATAATTATAACTTTGGGCTAGATCGTTCTATTAATCTTGATTACAGAATAACAAATAACCTTTCGGCTAAATACTCATGGTCTGGACAAAGTAGATTAAATGATTACCGTGGTTATGCGTGGTTAGCGTTGAAAAATTTAGACCCGGGTAATGTTACACAAACAACTGAAGCATTGAATACAACATTTTCACCTGGTATTTTTAAATGGCTAAAACCTTCATTTACGTACAATGCTAACTATAGGTGGACAAATGATTTATCACGTGAAGGTCAAAACATTAGTTCTCAGTTAAGATTTGGATCAAATTTCACCGTTTCGCCAGTACAATTGTTTGAATTCATTTATAAACCTTCCTCAAAATCAAGAGGTCGATCAAATAATAGTAGATCAAGGTCTAGAACAAGAAGTCGCGTACCTGAAAAGACAATTAAAAAGACGCTTGGTAAATCTAAAAAAGAAAACAAATCACTAAATTTCATTCATGGAATGATAAATAAAATTAATCCCATTAGTCTCAGCTATACAGAAACATTAAATAGGACTGCGAATCAAATAATTGGTACAGTTCCATCTGGATATAAGTTTGGTTGGTTGCCAGACCATAATCTGGAGCAATCATCCGAAGCAGGTAGTAATTTAGGAAGGTGGGATCATAAACGAGATGGGTCAATTCGTAGTGGATTGAAACTAACCAGATCTTTATCAATTAGTCTAAATTTTTCTCAAAACTATTCAACAAACCGATCAAGTTCTGGTTTAGAGCAAATAAATATGCAGAGGGATTATTTTGCTTATGGGGAGTACATGGAAAATGGTCTTATGATACCAGGTTGGAGTTTTCGCTTGGGCGGATTGGAAAAACTTCCAATTATCAATTTAATAACAAAAGGTGTTTCTCTTGAGCACAGCTATTCAGGAAAAGAGTCTAGGTCTTGGCAGTTCGAGAATATTGATCGCGAAAATATGAGTTTTCTTAATTTTAATGAATTTATCGAGGATTACAAGGAATTTGAGCGTACCGCAAAAATCAATCGTAACTTTTCTCCGCTCGTTGGTATAAATATGACACTCAAGAAAAATATATCTGTAACCTTCAGGCATAATCGAAATAAATCGCTCGATGAATCAACCTCCGGAATGACCATTAGAGAAGATAATAATTATACATCTACAGGAACCTATTCTCATAGAGGAGGTTTAACTCTTCCAATTCCATATTATGGAGATCTCAAATTGAATAATACTATGAGTTTTACACTAAATTTCGATCTTAATGAGAGCAGAGAATTTAGATCTGGTGATAAAACAAACTTCGAAGAAGGTATTTTTACTGAGGGCTGGAAAGGAGGTTTGCGTGTATCCTATCAGTTTTCTAGGAAGATTACTGGTGGATTGAGATATGAATACAGAGAGAGTAATAGTAGAACAGCAGGGAGAAAGATTGACCGAGACTTTGGATTTGATATTAACTTAGCAATATCAGGATAAAAAAAATGAATAAAATTATTACAGCAATATACATAATTGGAATTTTTGGTTGCCAATCTAACGTACCAAAGTTTGATAAAAAAAATGCGTTCAATTATCTTTTGGATCAAACTGACTTAGGTCCAAGAAATCCGGGTTCGGATGCATATTATACATGCAGAGAATTCATAAAGCAAGAGATGAATGCTTTCGCTGATGAAGTTATCGTTCAGGATTTCACCTATACTGAACAAGTTGATAATCAGACATATGATTTTCAAAATATAATTGGACGCTTCAATACTGAGGCAGAATTTCAAACTATAATTTCTGCACACTGGGATACTAGACCGTGGGCTGAAAAAGACCCAGATAAAAGGAATCGCCATAAACCTATACTTGGTGCCAACGATGGGGCATCGGGAGTTGCTGTATTACTTGAACTGGGAAGAATTCTTTCAGAAAATCCACCTTCTATTGGTGTTAGTCTTGTTTTTTTTGATGCAGAGGATTTGGGTGCACCTGGCTTAAATGAGACCTATTGCGCCGGTTCACGTTATTTCGCAAAACATCTTCCAATACCAAGACCTAATGAAGCTATAAATTTGGATATGGTTGCAGATAAACAATTAACTCTACCTATCGAACGATATTCGTATGAACAAAATCCAGAATTAGTTCGTTATTTATGGGACCGTGCGAAAGATATGGGTCTAAAAGCATTTAGTAGTAAAATTGACTACGCAATATATGATGATCACGTTCCGCTTTATGAAGAGGCCGGCATTCCTGCAATCGACATTATTGACTTTAAATATCCTAATCCTTACACGAATTTTCATCATACACTAGATGATGTTGTCGAGAACTGTAGTGCCGAAAGCTTAGACCAGGTTGGAAGGTTAATGGTAGATTATATTTATAATAGACCTGAACCTACGATTGAATAAAATTATTGATGTTGTACTCTGGCATTACAAAAAAAGTATTTTTTTATATTCTATGTCTATTAGTTTTATTTATTTCATGCGAAGAAAGCCCTGATGGACTTGAACTAGAGAACCCAATTTTAAAAAAACACTTCACATTTCACCAAGAAGAGAACGAGCTGTTTTTTGCAATAGAAACTAAGGAAACATACGCAGGGATTGAAATCAAATCGGTATCTGTACTTTGGTATGGTACAGATAACAATAATAGCCCTGACTCAATAATACTTTATGATAATGGTCTAAAAGGAGACATACTCAAAAACGATAATATTTACTCGAAAAAAATTCCAAACAGTGCTTTAATAATCGAGAATACATTGGGTAATGATTCAGGAAGGGTATATGTTCAATTTAGAGCCTCCTACGGAGACTCGATTGCTTCAGTGGTTGACTCCTTTAAAATAGGCAATTTGATGCCAAAAATCATGTCCGTAATTTTTCCTGACTCAATGTTACATCCAACAGAAGAAAATTATTACGCGATTGATAGTATTTTTGTTAATGTTTTTGATCCTAATGGATTAGATGATATACGAAGCTGTTATCTTATATTTCAGAAACCCGATGGAAGCTATGCAAATAATGGAGATCCGATTTATCTTTTTGATGATGGGAATAAAAGTGATGATAATATATCCATATGGGATCGAGCGGCTAATGATGGAATATTTTCTAGACTAATTACAATTGGTTATGAGAACCCATTAGGAAAGTACTATGCTAATTTTTACGTTAATGACTGGTCAGGTCTTTTTACCTCTTTGATTGATTCTGTGATAGTGTATGAGTAATCATAATTTTGATAATTTAATTTTGCTCACCGCCGCTGTATTTTTAGCGTTTCCTGTTTGCCATGCGCAAAATTCACCAGCAAGATATGCGCTCAGAGATAACGATAGTCTTTTTGAGCAGAGTTTAACAACAAATATTGTTGCAGAAATTAAGACGATGGGTGACTCAATGACGTGGTTTGGTACTGGTAGGGGCCTTGCTCTCCATGATGGGCAATCAGTTTTTATGCATAAAACAACATCGGATTCAATCAATAATCTTGATAGTACGTTGTTTTTGCCAGCAGGCGGCGTACCTGCTATAGGGGTACTGGGTGATTCAATGCTAGTTGCGTTTTCTGGTGATGATGGAAATATACAAGTTGGTCTTGGATTGGCTTTATCTTTATCAGTTGATGATTCAACAACTATGAAATGGAATTACTTTAGTCAACCTACCGATAATGAATCTGATTCATTGGAGCTTACCGGAGGAGTAGGCTATTTTAGAAAATTGCCGGTCACTGTTCCTCAAGCAAATGTGACTTATGATATAAGTCTGAATAAGGATTATTTCTGGGTTGCTAGCTGGGCAGGAGGGCTTCGGAATTACCATTTTTCTCGGAATGAGTGGAGACATATCCCCTTACCGCTGGATTCCCAATCTGAGTTGGATTTATGTGATGAAAACAATTTTAATACTAAAGAAGGACCCTATATTTTAAACGACTATTTTCTAAATCCCAGAGATCCAGCTGATGGTGGGAACCACAATCACAAAGCTTTTTCTGTTTTGGTTTATGGTGATACGGTTTGGGTTGGAACTGCTAATGGATTAAATCGGGGTTTAATAGTCAGAGATACCTTATGGGGACAAAATGCGATAGAATGCATTCGTTGGAAACATTATTACTATCCTGAAAATGGTTTGTCTGGTAACTTTGTAGTTGGATTGGCAAAACAATTTTGGAGAGGACAGATAACTATATGGGCTGCTACTGTCAATGCCGATGACCCCGGAGAGGTTCGTGGTTTAAGTTATTCCAGAGACGGAGGTTCAACCTGGGAGGCAACTTTGCTCGGGGAGAGAGTATATAATATCAGTTCAAAAGACTCGTTAGTTTTTGTTGCTGCCGCATCTGGTTTGTGGAAGAGCTTAGATGGAGTTAACTGGGCTCGTTTTAAGTCGGCAGTTGATCAAACAATTTTTAGTCAAAAACAAATTTTAAGTGACGTGGTGTACACGGTAGCTATTGATGATAGGGGAGATTCTCTTAAATTTTGGATAGGGACACCTGATGGTGTTGCTATTTCAGGCGATATGCATGGATCATCGTGGTCTATTCTACAAGCCGATTATGATAAAGACCAGGTCTATGCTTATCCAAATCCTTTTTCTCCGTTAACCCATAATCAACTAGACGGAAATGGCTATGTTCGATTTCACACTGGAGCACTAGGAGGTAACAAACTAACCCTTGATGTTTTCAGTTTTTCAATGGAAAAAGTGCACCACCAAGATTATAAATTAAACTCATATCGTGGGGCCATAAAATGGGATGGGAGAGGGCAAGATGGGAAACCTGTTGCAAATGGAGTTTATTTTGCGAGACTTAAATTTAGTTCCAAGGATGGGCAGCCAGCCTCTCAAAAATGGACAAAGCTGATAGTTGTGAAATAATGGTCAGGTTTTTATTAATAATAATGCTATTATCCCATTCAAGAGGACAGCAATCAGCTGGTCATCCCGGAGGATTCCTTCGCATGGGCATGACCTCCAGATCAGCAGCAATGGGTGGCGGTTTTTCTGCCGATTTAGATCACGGATTTGCAGTTTTTTATAACCCAGCCTGGGCGTCATTGTTGATAAATAAGCAAGTCGGATTTACTTATTCCAATATGACGCTAGATCGTAGACTTACTGCGACAAGTTTTTCAAGTCCTCTCCCTCCTACGGCGGGAATTGGTTTATCTTGGATTGGATCTGCTGTCTCTAACATACAAGGTCGCAATAGTGCTGGAGAAAAAACAGCTATGATGCAAACTGGTGAGAATGCATTTATGGTAACATTTTCCCAACGCATTTTTCCATGGCTCTCTATTGGTTCAACAGTAAAAATACTTCGATATGATTTACCCATTACTGAGGAAGATCAATTGGTTGGAAATGGTATTGGTTTTGATATGGGGATTCTCATAAAAACGGGAAGTTTTAACACATTTGGATTTGTGGTTCAAGATTTCAGTTCCAACTATCAGTGGAATACAGGAGATATTTATGCAGAGGGGAGAACCTATAAAGATGAATTCCCGACCATTTATAGGATTGGGTCTAGGACTAATTACAAAGGTCTTGTAGTGGTTGGAGACATAGGTATTATTACAAATCATAGTGATTTTATTAGTCCGTTACCTCGAATTGGAGTAGAGTATACTATAATTGAGCAGTATAAGTTTCGTGGTGGATTTGGCAATGGCCGTATTGGGTTTGGTTTTGGATATCAATACAGTCTATTTAGCTATCTGGACTCTCATTTAGATTATGCTTTTTCTATGGACTGGGCTGCACAGACGGCTCATACGATTTCATATGCATTTAATTTTTAAGCTAATCATTTCACTCTATTTACCGCTTTTTGGTATAGGAGCCCAATTTTTATCATTACCTGTTGGTGCAGAGGAACTTGCTTTGGGAAGCCACCCAACTTGTGAAAATTATTTTTCGGTAAATCCAGCAGCATATGTTGTAGTAGATAACCATCCTGAGTTTTTTCTAGATAGAGGTTCGTGGTTGGGAGGTGTAAAAACTGCAAATATTGCTTTTCATCAGCAATTAAAAAAAATTGTTTTTCATCTTAAGCTTAGATATTCAGGATTATCAAATATCGAGCTAAGAGACAATCGGCCCTCTGACGAACCTATGGCTCATTTTTCAGCATTTGGTGTTGCAGGGAATACAGGATTTTCAATAGAGTCTAATCGGTCTAGATTCGGATTATCATTAGAAGCCATTAGAATGGATATTTTTACCGAATCGTCAGA
>MDTE01104013.1_pt1 | contig 15992 bp, 9 predicted proteins | sample 811231 | NCBI WGS metagenome assembly MDTE01 (sample SAMN05326651, study PRJNA326480) | marine metagenome | isolation source: seawater | place: Indian Ocean: Red Sea | collected 2010
CCCGTCAAACTCGTTTTCATCCTCCCCGTGTACGTCGTCGTCGGCGTCGTTGTCATCCCCGTCGTCGTCTCCGTCGTCGTTGAAATCGTTAAAATCGTCGTCCCCGCGCGAGTCATCCCTCGCGCCGCCGTCCGCGTCGTCGTCGTTCGGTGACGCGCCACCAAGTTCGTCGCCGGTCGTCCGCGACCGAATGAACGCCTCGGCGGCGGCGTCGCCGACGACGACGTCGACTCCCTCCCCTCGTCCCCCGCCCGCGCCTCCTCCATCGCCCTCCTCCTCCCCGTCCAGCCACGCGCGAAGCCCCGCGAACGCCCCGCCGAAGTTCACTCCCGGGTGCGCGCACATCGCCGCGCGCACCGCCCGCCTCCCGCCCGATCGCTCCAGCGCGCGCCGTCCCGCGGGGCTATCCCGGGCGAGCGACAGGCACGCGCCCGCCGCGGCTGACACCACCCTCGGGTCCAGCGGGAAGGTTCGCATCGTCAACAACAGGAGCTCCACGCCTCCGTGGGCGAGGAACTGGTCCTCGTGCTGGTGCGTGTCGGCTTGGAAGGCGTCCAGCGCGGACCAGACGAGCGCGCACGCGGACGCGGCCTGCGCCCTGCACCCGGCGTCAATCTCGGCATCCATCGCGGTCCAACGCGAGCTCTGCTGTTCCATGAGCGTCGCGTCGTCTATCGCCGCGCGAAGGTCCTCGAGGAGGTCGCGGACGCCGGTGAACGACCGTCTCGTCCCGCCGGGGGTGTGGCTCGGCGGGAAGTGCCCGCGTCGTCGCACCCGGGCGTCATCGTCGCGCGTCGTGCGTTCGTCGTCGCGTCCGTTCGGGGCGGATTCGTTGTTGTTTCTCGCCTCGAGCGCGTCGCGGATGGCGTCGACCACCTCCTGCCCCGGCGAGGGTCGGGGTGGACGCGCGGGGCTCGCGGGTGGGGTCTTCTTGACCGCGATGGGCGGCGGGGGCGCCGGGAGGTTCGCGCCGACGGAGGGCCGGGTCGGGGCGGTGAGCTCGGCGACCGGGATTGCTCGAGTCTTTTTAGGAACCTTTCCAGGACTCGCCCCCGCGTCGCCGTCGCTCCTCGGGCCCGGCGCCCCGCGCGCGCTCGGCGTCGACGCGCGCCGCCGCGACGTGGTCCTCCTATCGTCGCCGTCGCCGAGGCCGAGGATCTCGTGGAGGAAGAACGACATCCCGTCCTTCCTCCGCGGTCCCCCCGGCGAGAGTGACGAGAGCCCGAGTCGGCAGGTGCACGCTTCGTCTCGGAACAGGCAGCTGGGGCGTGATGGATGAGAGCCTGGACGGCGCGGCCCGACACAATTCAACGCGCTCGGCACGCCCCATCCGACCGCGGCCAACATGGACATCGACCAGTCCCTCGACGACATGATCAAGAAGGCGCCCAAGAAGCCCCGCCCCAACAAGAAGAAGGCGGCCGCGGCTAAGGGCAAAGCCACCCCCGCCAAGAAGGGCCCCGGGGGCGTCAAGGCGAAGGTGATCGGCAAGGCGAAGCGCGGCCCCCGCGGTGGTAACGCGTCCGTGGCCATGGCCGTCGACGGCGCGTGGCAGCACGATAAGTTTCAGGGCGGACGCGGACGCGCCGGCGGCAGCGGCAAGCTCGCCATCTCCAACCTTCACTTCAACGTGACGAACCAAGACATCAAGGTCCGTCGACGTCCGAGGCTCAGCTGAGGCGCGCGCTCAATTCTTGGCGCCAAGACTACTCTGGAGCCGAATCCTCCCCCCGCCCAAATGGTTTTGACCCAGCGATCGCCCCCGCGCGGCGATCTCGCGGACGCGCGCGGAGACGACTGATCGGCCGTAACTGATGAAACGGTGGTGATCCCTCGTCGACGCGGCGTCACGGTCACCCTCGCAAACTCACGCGCGCTCGAGCGAGGCCGATCACGGAAAGCACTCGTGACGATTTCTCAGATCCACGGAGATCCTTGAAGACCGCCAGCTCAGATCGTGGTTCTAGGTTTACGCCGACGCACCGACGCGGACACCCTCTCAAGCAAACACCGAATGGAACCCTGACCGAAAACTCCCTCTCCCAATCGTCACTCGCCTCTCGCCTCTCGCAGGAGCTGTTTTCGCAGATCGGCAGGGTGCAGAAGTCCGGCCTCAACTTCGACCAGAACGGCCGATCCAAGGTGCGATCGCGCTCTGCAGCTGCTGCGTTTCTTTTTGGTTCCAGCCTGGCGAAAAAGGTCTTCCCGCTCGCGCCGACCCTCACCGTTCACCCCTCCGAACCCTCCCCTCGACGCAGGGCACCGCCGAGGTCATATTCGCGGAAAGGCGCGACGCCATCCAGGCCATCAAGACCTACAACGGCGTCAAGCTCGACGGCCGCCCGCTGCAGATTGAGCTCGTGGGTGGCGCTGCGAGCGGCGGCCTCACCCTCTCCTCGGGCGTCACCATCACCCCCGCGGGGGGCAGGCGCACCGTCTCTTTCAACGCCGCCGGCGGCGGCGGCGGACGCAAGGTGGTGGCTAAGGTGGTGGCCAGGCCGGGCGCCAAGAAGGGCGGCGCCAAGGCCAACGCGGCTGGAGCCAAGGGCGCCACGGGGAAGGGCAAGGGTAAGGGTAAGCCCCGCGCGAAGAAGACAAAGGAGACTCCGATGACCGCGGAGGAGCTCGACGCGCAGCTCGACTCGTACAAGGGCGCCGCCGCGGCGGCGGACGATGCCCCCGCCGCCATGGAGGCGTGAATGCATCCGTGAACGTCCCTCCTCGTCTCTCACAATCCCGCACAGGACGCGGCTACCTACCCGCCGCAGCGAAGAGGACAAACCAAAAAAGAAATCACCTGAATGAATCCCCAAGTTGCTCAAGCCGGAAGCCCGGCGGTATCACACGCAGGCGACGCCTACTACTCTTGTACACAACATACGAGTTCTTTATACTACACGAGTCTCTCTCTCTCTCTCCTGGTCTCTTCTCGCCTCCCCGCGCTGCCTTCGCCTCGCCATCTCTGATTTTAATCGCCCTTGTCGCGCAGATCCACCTTGTCGCGTATCCTCGTGGGCTTCTGGGTGAGCACGAGGAATATCCAGACCCCGAACGCCACGACGTGCAGGCCCGCCAGGCTCAGAAGGATGACGTTGAGCGTGTCCAGCCCACCCTGTTTGTCGTGCGTCAGATCCCACAGCCAACCCATGTTCCCGCACTTAACAACTGATTGTCTCAATTATGACTCGACCGACTGAAAAAGCGGAAAAGATCGGAAGGATCGGCGCCCGCGGCACAGAAGGAGACGCGCTCGCGTCACCGGCGCGAGGCGTCTACGCATAGATCACGATGGCCTTCAGCATGGGAAGCGCCAAGGCGATGGCCGAACGGATGGCCGAGAAGGCGCGCGCCGCCGCGAACGCAGCCGCCAAGGGCACGCGGGAGGCTGTGGGATCGCTGGCCGCGGAGTTCGAGACCAACATGGAGGCCAGCGCGCTGGGCGGCGGCGGCGGCGGCGGGGATTCGGGGCGGTCGTCGAGCGACGGCGGACGTCCCTCGACTCGCTCTTCGGGACGCCCGCCCCGCGGCGAGAGCCCGGACGGCGATCAGTACGTGAAGCTGCCGGTGTCGAGCGCCAAGAAGCTGAGATGGTACGACGACGGGGACATGGCCGAGGTCATCGCCGCGCACCTGAGGGAGAAGATGGCGCTGTCCGAGGAGACGGAGCGACTGCGATCGGAGCTCGAGAACGAGATCGGCAAGGACGAGACGAAGCGAAGGCTCGCCGACGACGCCGCCGTCGCCAAGGCGCTCGCCGCGGAGCGCGCGAGGAAGACGGAGGATGGCGCCAACAGGGCCATGCTGCTCGCCGCGAAGGACGAGATCGCGCGGCTGCGGGTCGCGCTCGCCGAGGCGGCGGAGAAGAGCGCCATCGTCGGAGACGTCGGGCGGGGTGGCGCCGGTGTCGAGTCCGGTACCGAGGCTGTCGCCGCCGCGAGCGACGGTTGGAACGACGGCTGGGACGGGAGCGACGACGGGGCTTTCGAGCCCATCGAACCGGGGGGGGACAGCCCGAAGCTCCCGCCGTCGACGGCGCCGGGCTCGGCGTTACCGGACGACGACGACGCGAAAAAAGCGACGAGCGCGATCGATCGACGACGAGAAGCGGCCGGCGGCGAACGGCTGGCGAAGGAGAACGCGGAGCTCGCCGCGACGATCGAGCGCCTCGAGTCGAAGCTGGCCGACGTCGAGCGAGCAAGGGACGACGCCGAGGCCGAGGCGGACGCCGCGACGGCCGAACTCGCGCAGATTCGAAGGGAAACGGAGACGAACACGAGACGAAACGAGATCACGTTCGGGACTTCGAAGGAACCGGAGGACGACGCGGACCGAGCCGTCGCCAACGAGGCGCTCAGGACGCAACTGGAGCGCCTCAGGGCCGAGGCCATGTCCAAGGGGGCGATGGGCGCCAAGCTCGAGGCGGAGGTTGAGGAGCTTCAGGTCGAGTTGGTCGGGACCCGGGTGCATCGCGTCGAGGCTGAGACCCGGGCGAAGGAGGCTGAGACCCGGGCGAAGGAGGCTGAGACCCGGGCCGAGGAGGCTGAGACCCGGGTCAAGGGGGCTGAGGATGAAGCCGCCGCGGCGATTCGCAAGGCGGAGGAGGGTTTCGAGAAAAACCTTCGGAACAAGACTGAGTCGGAGGCCAAGGCTAAGAAACTGGCCGAGGATCTCCTCAAGAAGAATCAGGCGCTCGCGGCGGACCTCTCCGAGGCTAAGGTCCGCGCCGATGCCTTCTCCGAGAAGGCGGATGAGCTGGAGAAGACTTTGTTGAAGGAGAGAGAGCGCCGCAAAAGCGACGGCGAGCTCGCCACGGAGCACGAGGCCGCGCTGGCCAAGGCTGAGAAGGACGCCGAGTGGGCGGTGGCGCGAGTCGAGGAGCTCGAGGCGAAGCTGGCGGAGCGGGCGGAGGACGTGGAGGGCACCGAAGATTTCGCCGCAGCCGCCCAGGAGACGATCCAGGAACTCGAAAAGGCGGTGGAGGCTGCCGAGACCCGGGCCAAGGAGGCTGAGACCCGGGCCAAGGATGCTGAGGCGTCAAAGTCGGCTGCGATTGCGGAGGCTGAGGCGTCAAAGTCGGCTGCGATCGCGGAGGCTGAGGAGGCCAAAACCGTCGCCGAGGAGCAGCGCGAGGAGATGCAGAAGCGGACGTCGAAGGCTGAGATCGACGCCAAGGCGCTCCGCGGCACCGTGGACGATCTCAAGCAGCAGATCGCCACCCACGCCAAGCGCAAGCAGGACGCGAAGAAACTCACCGACGAGCTCGCGGCGGCGGTGAAGGCCAAGGCCGACGCCGAGGCGGAGGCGTCCGCCGCCAAGGACGCCGTCAAGAAAACGGAGGAGCGCCTCGAGACGGTGCAAAAGGCGAGCAAAAAGACGCGAGACGAGCTGGACGAGGCCACCGCTCAGGTCGCCGACCTGAGGGCCAAACTCGAGTCCGCCTCGCAGCTGCAGCGGGAGACGAGCAAGATGGCTGACGAGGAGGCCCGCGCGGAGCTGAGCGAAAAGCTCGAGGACGCGCGCAAGGAATCTGAGGCTCGCGGCGGGAGGGTATCCGAGCTCGAGGCTGAGCTGAAGATTATCACCGCCGAGCGCGATGCCCTCGCGGCGGATGCCGACCGCGCCGACAAACGCATCGAAACGCTCGAGATGGCGGTCAAGGAGAGGGACGAGGCCATGAGCGAGCTCGCCGAGGTCAAGGCGGAGATCTCGGACACCAGGAGGCAGCTGTCGCAGGCGGCGATGAGGTCGGCGGCGCTGGACGAGGCTGAGCGGGCCAGGGATGAGGCTCAGGCGGAGCTCGTCGAATCGGCCAAGCTCACGCAGCAGGCGGAGAAACGCGCGAGACGCGCGGAAGAGCTCGCCGCCGAGCGCGCCGCCGAGTGTCGCGAGCTGGAGCGAAAAGCCGAGTCCGTCGAGGCGCTGGCGGCTGAGGTTGAGGAGGGTCGACGACGCGAGAACGAGCTCGAGGCGAGGGCCAACGCCGCCGAGGGCGCCCTCGCGGACGCGAACGGAAAGCACGAGAAAGCCGCAGCCGCTTTGAACGACGCGACGCTCGCGAAGGCTGCCGCAGAACGAGAGGTCGCCTCGGCGAGGGCGGCGGTGGACTCCCTCGAGGCGAGAATCGCGGCGCTGGAGGGGCAGCTGGCGGCGGCGAGGAGCGAGGCTGAGAGCGCCGAGAGCGCGCGGCGGTCCGAGTCGGATTCGAAGCTGGACGATTTATCCTCCAGGATCGCGGCGTTGGAGGGTATGATCACCGCCGCGGAGGGAGAGAGGGACGCCGCGCGCGCGGCGCTGCGGGATGCGAACGATTCGATGGACAGTTACCGCGCCAAGGCTCGAGCCATGATGGAGGAAAAGGACAGGGAGTTGGACAAACTCAGGAGGAAGGCGGAGGAGCTCGAGTATTCCTCGGCTCCTTCGATTGCGCCCGAGCCCGTGGTGGCACCGGCACCGGAGCCCGAGCCCGTGGCGGCACCGGAGCCCGAGCCCGAGCCCGAGCCGGTGTTTGTGCCTCCGCCGCCGGCGATCGACGCCGACGACGACGCCAAAAAGACCTACTTGAAGAACGTGGTCATCAAGCTCCTATGCACGGACGACTGGGAGCAGCAGGACGCGCTGGTGCCCATCCTCGGCGCGATGCTCGAGTTCACCAACGACGACTCCCGGTCGATCAAGGAAAAACGCGCGGAGATCGCGCCCTTGGTCGTCAAGATTGAGGAGGGACTGCGCTACGTTGGGCTCATCGGCGATACAACCGCGAAACCCAACCCTCCCCCCGCGACGCTGGATTCATCCGCGGCTTCGTAGACTATCATATTTATCAATCAAACAAATTCCCGAGAGATTATTTATCATTCAAACTCCCGGTTTCCTTCCACGGCGTGACGATCCGCCCTCCCTCGCGTGCCCGGCGCCCTCCACCCTCCGCGGCGCCTCCATCGGGTTCACGGGCGCGAGTCCCGCGGCGTACTCCTCCATGATCTGCGAGAGGAAAAAGTCAAAATCCAACCCGCGCTCGCGCCCACCCTCCGCGGTGAACTCCTCGGACCGTCGAATGAGAGACTCGCGGACGACCGGTACATCCCTCGGCGCGTCCGTGTTGTACACGTTCGCCACCACGTCCATGGCGACGCGCGTGGGGATCGTCGCGGCTCCGTCCCTCCAATCGCGCAACGCGGTGCCCGAAAACTCGTCGCCGAAAACTTTCATCGCGCACCCGAGCACCGAGCAAAAGACGTGAAACGCCCCCGGGGACGCGAACCGCCTGTCGGAATCGGCGTGCCGCGACTCCGAATCGAGGCAGTCGGCGAAGCGACAGAACGCGGCGCACTTGGCGTCGCCCCTCCGCGCGTGGTGACGCGCGGACGCCATCACCCGGTCCACGCCCCGGTCCACGTCTTCGGCGGAGTTTGCCTCCTCCGCGGAGTTTGCCGATCCGAGTGTGTGTGCCGATGAAGGAAACGCCGCGGCGAGGCGCGGGGTCTCCGCGATGGCGCGCCTCAGGGCGTCGAACACGGTGTCGTTACCCAGGGCGCCGAGGCCGCACGCGCCGTGGGTGATGTCCCGCGCGCGACCCGCCTCCCCAGCCTCGAGCTGCACGCGTTTGAGATACGTCTCGACGATGACCCGGCTGGTTCGTCGCGCGTCGAGTACGCGCCCTCTGATTACGTCGGCGCCGCGGTCGAGTCGGGGTTGTCGACGCGCGCGCTCGACCAGGTGGGCCACGCACGCGTCGTCGCACTGCTGCGAGGCGTCGCGACTCGTCACGAACCGTCGCCGGTACTCGCGAAGCTCCCCGTCCGTCTTGCGTCGCATGGCGAGCGCGTCCGCCAGCGACGACGCGGCGTCGTCTCTCAGCGCGGATACCTCGGCGATTGTTTCGCTCACCTCCGACGCCCACTCGAGCTGCGCGCGTCGCACCTCCCGCACGAGCTCCGTCGTCGCCTTCTCCTTGGCGAGCATGTCGCGGACGAAGCTCTCCCGTTGCGCGATCGCGGCGACGTCGCGGGCGGCGAGTTTCACCGAGAGCGTCTCGCACCGACGAGTCAGGAGTCCGACTTTGAGCCGGCTTGTGACCGACGCTCGAGCCTTTGTTTTCCTCAGCGACTCCTCCGCCTCCGCGAGCCGCGTCTCGCACGCGCGGAGCGAGCGCGTCGCCCGATCGGAGGCCCGCTTCGCGCTCGCCCTGAGCCGCTCCCGTTCGTCGCGCACGACCCGTTCGTGCTCCGAACGCTCGGACTGGACGAGTTTTTCCAATCGCGTCCGGTCACCTTCCAGAGCCTCGACGTTTGCGGCGAGTCGCGCTATCCTCCCCTCGGCCGCTCGCGTACCGGCCTCGAGCGCCTCTCGCTTTGCTTCCAGACCCTCGACGACCGATGTGAGCTCCACCCTTTGCTCCTCGGAAGCTTCGAGCTTCACGCGACACGCGTCGAGGTCCTCCGCAATCTTCGCGCATCGTCTGACCTCTTTTTCCAACGCGCACCGCTCCGACCGCAACTCCGCCGACCTCGTCTCCTCCGCCAGAAGCCTCGCCGCGGCCGCCTTTGCGTCCTCGACGTGCGTCATACACGCGCTCCGCAGCTTCGCGATCTCGCGTTCGCGCGATGTGACGACCCCGTCGCGTTCCTTCACGTCCTTCTCCAGTCGAAGCGTTTTAAGTTTCACATCCGCGACTTCGCGCTCGAGGTTGGCGATTACGTCGTGGGCGTCGTAGAGGCGAGAGCGGGCGACGTCCCTGGCCCGCACCGCGTCCCCGAGCTCCTTCCTGTGCGCGCCGAGGCGTTCCACGACGCGGCGCGCGAGCGCGGCGCCGCGCGCGATGTCCGCCGCGACGGACTCGACGGACGCATCGTCGGTCAAACCGTCGGACAAATCGGTGTCGCCCGACTTCACCTCGAGGTCCTCGGCGAGGATCCCCTCGGCGAGGTCGCCCAGCGTACGCACCCCGCCCGCGAGGTCGCGCATCACCCCGCGGACCCCGACCAACTCCGACCGCAGCGCCTCGCGTTCGATCCGCCGCGTCTCCGTCGCCGCGTGGACCTCGTCGATCGCGGCGTCGGCCCTCGCGCTCTCCCGCTCCCGACCTGCGCGTTCATTCTCCCGAGTCGCCCGTTCCTTCATCAACGCGTCCGCGCCCTCCGCCAGCGCCTTCCGAAGCGATGCCTCGCGCGTGCACCCCGTCGCGATGCACGCGCGGGCGTCGTGAAGGTCCAGGTCGAGCGCGTCGCGTTGGGCGCGCGCGTCGCCGAGCGCCGAGCGCAGATCCGCGGCGTCGCGCGTACACGTCTCGATTTTCTCGCGCAGAGTCTCGTTCGCCTCGTTGGACTCGTCCAAAACCCGCGTTCGCTCTTCCAACGCCGCGCGGCACTCCTCGAGCGCGCCGGCCAGCGCCGTCGCACGCGCGCGCTCGCGCGCCAGGGATTTCGTCGCGTCGTTCAGGGATCCGTTCAGCGCTTCGACGGCGCGGTCCCTCTCGGCGACGACGGCTTGAACGCGCGCGACCTCCGCCCGCCAACCCTCGGCTTTTTCCGTCTCCGCCGCCAGCCGTTTTTCTAAACGGTCCCGCTCCGCCGCCTCGCGCGTTAACCTCGCGGTGAGATCGCGCGCGTTCAGGCGGGCGGCGTCGGCGTCGGCGATGAGCCGCCGTTCGGTGAGACGCGCGGCGGCGAGTCGCTCGCGGTGTTCCGAGTCTGACGTTTTGAGTCGATCCACCTCCGCGTTTAATTCTCTCTCCTTTATTTTCGCGGCGAGCGCCGCCATCGAGCTCGACGTTCGCTCGCGATGGTTCGCCGCGCGTTCCCCCGCCAACGCCCCTTCGACGTCCTTGAGCTTGGCGTTCGATGCGTCCGCCTCTTTTTTCGCGTTCGCGAGCTGCGTGCGCGTATGAAAACCCTGCACTCTCGCGTCGGCGACGAGGGCTTCGTACCGCAGACCCGCGCGAGCTTCCACGACGGAGAAGAAGTGGTCCCACACCTTGGCGAGGAGCGCGCCTCGGTCCCTGCACTGGCGCCGCACCTCGTCCGTGAGCTCGTCGAACGCGACGCGGTATATCCAGAGCGCGCCTTCCGCGGCCGCCTCGGCGTCGAAGGAGTCGTCGAAGGAGTCGTCGGAGGGGCCTACGTTTCGCGTGGGGTGCGCGGGGGCCCGATTGGCTCGTCGCGACGCGTCGCCCCCCTCCCGGCACACGCGTTCCACCGACGCGTCCACCCACCGTTCCAGCGCTCCGATCGTCTCGCGCGTGCACGCCTTGGGCCCCGGCGCGCCGTCCGCGCCGCCGCCGCCGCCGCCGCCGCCCGTTCGAAACACCGGCGCGTCGTCCACGAAGGCCACCAGCCGTTCCACCCACGCCGGCGGTTCGTCACGCCCCGGCCGGCGAGACCTCGCGTCCCTGCGAAGCGTCGCGTCGACGTCGGAGGCGCTCTCGCCCAGCGCCGCGTCCGCGACGGCGAGCGAGTCCACGCGAACCTTGCGGTCCCTGAGCTCGGCGGTGAGCGCGCGTCTGAGCGCGTCGATGGGCGCGTCGCGGATGACGGCGTCGGCTCGCGGCGCCGGGAGCGTCGGGGCGAACCGCGGCCGGAGCCCGGGGCCGCCCGAGACGATGAGCTCGGAGCGTTCGTCGTTCGAGGGGCGAGGACGTGGAACGCCCGGGCTTTGCGCGATCTTGGGTTCGACGTCGCCGCCATCCACGCGCACTTCGCACACCGTCGACGCGCCGCCGACCGCGCGAGCGTCGTCCGTCGACGCCGTCGCCCCGACGGCGATCCGGTCCACGGTCGACCCGTCCGATGAACGATGATGCGTCATCGCCGCGGGCGGGTTGGACGGAACCGCGCTCGACGCTTCCCGCGGCGGTGGTATCGCCCCTCGGGGGACGCGTATCGCGTTGTTCGCGGTCGTTTCCCCGGTTCGCGAGCCGACGCGCGTCTCGCTCGGGAAGGGCGTCGCCGACAGTGCGCACCGTCCGGGTAGAGAGACGCGGTTGCCAAAACAGGCGGCGCGTGACGGTTCTGTTCCCCATTTTCGGTGACCACTATTTTTCCAAATTCGGTAGTCTACCCTCTCCCCGCGCGCTCCCGTCGTCTACACACGCGCGCCACGCCACTCAGCACGTCTCAGCACGCCTCAGTACACCAGGAACGTCCCGTCCCCGAGCCCGCACGTCGCCGCCGCGAGCGCGCGGCCATCCTCCGTCGGCTGCGTCCACGCGACCTCCCTCGCGTCGCACGCGTACCCGGGCACCAGACGCTCCCTCGCCACGCGAAGCAAACGCGTCGCGATGCCGCGCCGCCGGTGCGCGGGGTGGACCCACGCTGCGCGAACACCCATGACCGCGCGCGTCGGCACGTCGCGGCGTCGGAGAATTTTTCCGCCGTAGTGGGTCACCGGGCGGGAACCGTCATTCGTCGGACCGTCGTCGCCGCCGACCCGCGGCTCGACGCCCGTCTCGCCTCCGTCGTCAGGGACGGTGCGATACGCCCTGCGCAGGGGCTCCGCGAACACGGCCCCGACGATCCTATCCCTGAGGACGTACGCGAACGCCCGGGTGCCGCGCGTCTTCGCGTCTTCTCCGAGCACCCAGCCGTTTGGAGCGCCGAGCTCGTCGCCGACAAACTCGGCCAACTCCGTCGCCTTCCCCCAACGCGCCCTGTGGTCGTCGGGCCCGATGTGCGCCACGAACCGACCCGACGGATCGTGTTCGCACGTCCACGCCGCGGCGTCGCGCCAGGTCTTCGGGCACGGCACGCCGACGCACCCAGGACTTCGCCCCGGACTTTGCGACGATCCCGTCGCCGCCGCCGCTCGCCCCGTCGCCTCGGCGTGGAACTTGGCGTGCGTTCGCTCATCCTCGGGCTCGCCGACGGCGTACAGCAGGCCGCACTCGGGGCACTTGCGGTGTCCGAAGTTCTTCTGCCCGAGATCGAGGAAGAGCTGCTTCATTCCAGGAGCGGCGGCCCGCGAGTTGGCCCTCGAGGACCCGTCGCGCAGCGTCGTCGCGACTTCGGATCTCGCGCGCTTGGCGTCGACCGGGTCGGATCGCGCGCTCGTTGACGGCGCATCGTCATCCTTCGAGGGCGCGGCCCCGGCGCGGCGGGCTTCCCCGCGTCTCCTGCGCCCGTACGTCGCCACGGGTCGCCGCTCACCGCCGAGATGCCAGTCCGCGCCCCCGCGCGAGGCTTCCTCCGCGACGACGTCCGCGCGGTCCGGGACCCTCTCGGTTTCGGCCTCCGCGGTTTCGGGAGGATCCGCGCGCGCGGGCTTCCGGATGACGCTCGTGGCGATCGCCGGCGCCTTGAAGAACGCGTTTATCGACCGCTGCCCCGCGGGCGGCGCCATCGTGCCCACCGGACTGGCGCCGAGATTTTGAACTCGCAGACTGACGTTGCCGCCGATGTGAGGCCGCGGAATTCCCCCCCGACTGTCGATTATTCCCTTGGGGGCGCTGGTCGGGCACAGAGGCGCGCGCGGGGCTGGGCGGGGTTCGACCAGGTTTAGGGTTTAGACCATGGTGGCCGTCTTCGCCGTGTTCATCGTCGCCGTGGCGGCGTCGTGCATCAACGTCGGCAAGGCGCTGCAGAAGCAGGGCACCAAGAACCTGCCCAGGCTGGTGCTCGATCCGAAGGTCATCGGGACGTACCTCTCGGACGAGACGTGGGCGGCGGGCATGGCGCTGGACGTCTTCGGCGGCTTACTCATGGTCGCCGCGATCGCCAGGGCGCCGGTGAGCGTCGTACAGCCCGTCGCCGCGGGGGGCGTCGCGGTCTTGGCGGTGTACTCGCACTACAAGCTCGGCGAGACGCTTCAGGCGAAGGAATGGGCGGGAGTCGCGCTCGCGGTGATTGGGACCATAGGCATCGGCTGGAACAGCGAGGAGCAGCAGCCCGCGGAGCTTTCGGGGTTCAGGTACCTCATCGGAGCATTCCTCGTCGCCGCGGTGGTCGCGGCGCCCGGGTACTACAAGTGGCACGCCACCAAAGACAAGGCCATGAACCGGCTCGGCGTCAACCGCAGCGGCAAGAAGGTTGTCGGGTTGGTCGGCATGGGATCGCCCCACCACCTGAGGACGTCGCATCAGGTGGGCGGGACCGGGCAGGAGGGCGGCGGTCGCGTCGAGGAGGTCTTCGCGGGTCTGCAGGCGGGAACGTTCTTCTCCCTATCCGCGCTGGCGTGTAAGTTGGGATTCATCCTGGGCGGGCGGATGTCGTTCATGTTCGTGCTCCTCGGGCTGGGCGCGTCCGTGGGTCTCACCGCGTTCGGGCTGGTGTGCCAGACGCGGGGTCTCAAGGACGGTAACAGCGTGGTGGTGTGCACGTGCGGCAACGTCGCGCAGATGATAACCGCGGTCGTCTTCGGCGTCGTCATCCTCGGAGAGCGGCTGCCCACCAGCACGTGGACGGCGCTGCGAAACTGGTCGCTGAGCTGGTGCATGATCCTGGGCGGCGTCGTCCTGATCAGCGGGATCACGGTGGACGACATACCGGTGGAGCAGATCAAGGAGAGCGTGGACAAGGTCCTGGGCGGCCTCGGGGGTCTGCAAGGGCTCGTGAACGGGATGGGCGGCGGGCGGAATAAGATGATCCTTCCCCTGGTGAACCCGCCGCCGCGCGTCAAGGAGGGACACAGCAAGGAGTGAGCGGTGACGCGAGCGAGTCGTCGGGCGAGCTCGTTTTGTCCTTGCTAATCGATTTTGAGTTGATTATTGCGATACAGTTCCGTACACGATATGCCTCCGGGCTCAGCTCCCGGACCCTCCCCGTCCCTTTGTCGCCTCGTCAGTTGCAGAAGAGGCTCATGGCTGTCGGGTTCCCGGTGACGGCATTAACACCTTGCGGGTTCTTCGCGCACATCTTATCGTTGACGTCCTTCCTAACGATGACATCGGTCCAGTCCGAGCCGTCGATGTCTCCCAGTTCGTCCATGTTGGCACCGCTGACGATGGCGCCGGAGAGGTTGGCGTCCTTGAAGATCGTGCCGGTCAGGTTGCACTGCCCGAGGTTCGCGTTGGTGAGGTCGGCGCCGGTGAAGTCCGCGTCCGTCAGGTCGGCGCCGAAGAGGGTGACGCCCGCGAGATTGCTGCCGCTGAACTTGGCGCGCTTGAGCGAGCCCTTGGTGTAGAACTCGGCGGTGAGGTCGCGGCCGCTGTAGTCGTTGTCGTCGCACGAGTTGGTTGCGCACTCGGACGTCTGCGGGATGGCGAGCGCGATCGGGGCGTTCAGCGCCAGCGCCAGCGCGGTCGCCGCGGAGAAGGAGAGCGCCCTGTGGACGACGGGTGGGATCGCGGCGGAGGCGGCGGAGGTGGACGGGGTGGGGCCCGCTCGGGCCCTGACGGTCGTCGCGCAGCAGACGGTCAGCGCGGTCATGGTGTCGGCTTATCTGATTCGGGTGCGACGTGGAGCTGCCGAGATGACGCTGCTCTCTCGGTGTCGAAAAAGATTCATCAGGAGGCCCCTCACTCCACCGGCGCGCGCGCGCACGTCCGCCGCCGTGACGAACCGAGTCAAGGTCGACCCTCCATGTCGACAGAGGACGAACCCACCGCTAAGAAGCCCCGCGGGCCCGACCCGACCGCCCCCGTCGAGGCCGCGGCACCGCAAACGGAAGCCCCCACCGCCGCCGCCGCCGCCGACGCCCCCGCGCAATCGTCAATCGCCCCAACCGAAGGCGCCGACGCCAAGCCGGCGGGGGACGAGGGAGAGGAGGGCGGCGGGAGGGGCAAGAAGCGCAAGATCGCCGCGTTCCTCGCGTACGTCGGCAAAGGGTACCAGGGCTTCCAGCGCAACCCCGGCGCGAGAACCGTCGAGGATGAGCTCGAGAGAGCCATCGTCGCCGCGGGCGGCATCTCCGCCGACAACGCGGGCGACTTCACCAAGGTCCAATGGACCCGCGCCGCGAGGACGGACAAGGGCGTGAGCGCCGTGGGTCAGTGCGTCGCACTGCGCATGGTGCTGGATCCCCCCGGCGTCCTCGAACGCATCAACGCGGCCCTTCCGGATGGATTCAAGATTTTCGGGTACAAGCGCGTCACCGGGGGGTTCAACGCGAAGACCATGTGCGACCGACGCAGGTACGAATACGTGATACCCACGTTCGCGTTCGACCCGAGGCGTTGCCTTCCCCGGAGGGAGGTGGAGGCGGAGGCGGCGCTCGCGGCCGAGGCTGCGGAGCAGGGCATCGAGACCGCCGGAGAGACGGACGTCGACGCGAAGGCTTTCGTCTTTGACGAGGAGCTTCGCGCGCGCGTGAACAAGATCCTGGGCAACTACTGCGGCACCCACAATTTCCACAACTACACCGTCCGCGTGGACCCGAACGACGCGGCCGCCATGAGGTACATCATATCCTTCGAGTGCGGCGAGCCCTTCGTCATCGACGGCGTGGAGTTTGTTCGAACCACGGTGGTTGGCCAATCGTTCATGCTCCACCAGATTCGTAAGCTCATCGGGACGATGCTGTGCGTCGTTCGCGGTTACCTGACCGAGGAGGACCAGATCTTCGCGCTGAAAACCAAGGAGAGCTGCGTCACCCCGATGGCACCCGAGCTCGGCCTGTTCCTGTGCGAGTGCATCTACCACGCGTACAACACCAGGTACGCCGAGTCGCACGAGCCCCTCGCGCTGGACGACTACGCCGCCGACGTCGACGCTTTTAAAAAGTCCCACATCTATCCCCACATGGCACACACGGAGAAGACGGAAGGCACCGTGGAGGCCTGGGTGCGCATGCTACCCTTGAAGCAGATCAGGAACTCGTACGAGTGGGCGCGGAAGAAGGACGGCGGTCGCGCGTTCATGTCCAAAGCCGACAAGAGGGAGGCTGAGAAGCGCGACGACAAAAAACGCAAGCGACGCGACGCCGAGCGCCGGGAACCGCAGCCGCCGAAGGAGATCATCCTGGAGGGCGGCCTCAAGTTCACGGGAAGCAGCTCGAAGCCCAAGGGAGGGGGGCGGGGCGGCGGGAAGGGGTTCACGCCGGGCGGCGCGAGGGGGGGCGGTAGG
>MDTE01046298.1_pt1 | contig 15987 bp, 9 predicted proteins | sample 811231 | NCBI WGS metagenome assembly MDTE01 (sample SAMN05326651, study PRJNA326480) | marine metagenome | isolation source: seawater | place: Indian Ocean: Red Sea | collected 2010
AACAACTTCTCTTTGTTGATTCATCACATCATCATATTCTAAAAGTCGTTTTCGAATTGAAAAATTTCTTCCTTCAACTTTTTTTTGAGCTCTCTCAATTGATTTTGTTACCATTCCTGCCGTAATAACTTCACCCTCTTCAACTCCTAATCTATCCATTATTGAAGCAATTCTATCACTATTAAATAATCTCATCAAATCATCTTCTAGGCTCAAATAAAATACGGATGAACCAGGATCTCCCTGACGTCCAGCTCTTCCTCTTAATTGTAAATCAATTCTTCTAGATTCATGTCTCTCTGTTCCAATAATATGCAATCCACCCAGTTCAACAATTTCATCTTTTAATTTAATATCTGTGCCACGTCCAGCCATATTTGTAGCTATGGTTACTGCAGATTTATTTCCAGCTAATGATATGATTTCAGCTTCCCTTTGATGTTGTTTAGCATTCAAAACATTATGAGGTATTCCACGTCTTTTTAAAATTCTAGCTAAGGTTTCAGATGCTTCAACACTTATTGTTCCAACTAATGAGGGTTGTCCTCTTTCGTAACATTGTTGAATCTCTTCAATCACTGCGTTAAATTTTTCTCTTTTTGTCTTATATATTAGATCATTTTTGTCATCTCTAATTACATTCCTATGAGTTGGTATCACTGTAACATCTAATTTATAAATGGAATGTAATTCTTCGGATTCTGTTTCAGCAGTTCCAGTCATTCCAGATAATTTATGGTACAATCTAAAATAATTTTGTATTGTGATTGTAGCCAGAGTTTGTGTTTCCCTCTCAATTGTTACATTCTCTTTAGCTTCTAAGGCTTGATGGAGACCCTCACTGTATCTTCTCCCTGCAAGTATTCTTCCTGTAAATTCGTCAACTATTAAAACCTTTCCATCCTGTACAACATAGTCTACGTCTTTTTCATATAGTGAATAAGCTCTTAATAGTTGAGTAATATTATGTATTTGCTCACTTCTAGAACTATGTAACAATCTTGCCTGTTCAGATAATTCATTCTTTTTTGCACTATCTGATTCTTTTGATTGAATATCATCTAACATTTCACCCAGGTCGGGAATAATAAACATTTCAGGATCTTTGGGAGATAATGCAACCCTTCCTTTTTCAGTTAAATCAATAACATTGCTTTGCTCATCAATAGAAAAGTATAAATCTTCATCAACTTCATGAAGCTTTTTATCTCTCATATATTCAGATTCAACATCTACAGCAAGTTTTCTTGTTCCCTTTTCTTGAAAAACTTTTTGAAGTCTTTTATTTTTTGGAGATCCTCTCAAAGCTTGTAATAATTTCAATCCCGCTTCACTTTTTTTATCATTTGATAATAATTCTTCAGAATCGGAAACTAAAGAATTAACCAGAATATTTTGTTCTCGAATTAATTTTTGAACTTGTGGTCTTAGATCTTTAAAAGTTGAATTAGCAGGCTTATCGACGGCACCTGAAATAATTAAAGGTGTTCTTGCTTCATCAATTAAAATAGAATCCACCTCATCAATTATTGCAAATGAATGCCCTCTTTGAACTTGCTCTTCTTTTGATAAAGCCATATTGTCTCTTAAATAATCAAAGCCAAATTCATTATTGGTCCCGTATGTAATATCTTTTGAATAAATCTCTCTTCTTTGATCTGGATTCATTTCATTTAAAATAGAACCAACAGTAAGACCTAATCTTCTAAATATTTCCCCCATCCATTCAGAATCTCTTTTTGCAAGATAATCATTTACAGTTATAACATGAACCCCTTTTCCAGTTAATGCATTTAAATACAAAGGCATAGAAGCTACTAATGTTTTACCTTCACCAGTTTTCATTTCAGCTACTTTTCCTTTATGTAAAATAATTGCACCAATTATCTGAACATCATATGGTACCATATCCCATTTAATATTTTGACCTGCTACGGACCACTCTTGTCCAACTAATCTTCGACAAGTTTCCTTCACAATTGCAAATGCCTCTGGTAAAATTTCATTTAATATTTTCTGATGAGCTTCATGCTCTAATTTTGAAATCTTCTCTCTAGAAAAATCATTGTTTGAATTATCAGATTTTATTTTTTCAGAAGCTGAAAATAATAATTTTTGAAATTCACGAGTTTTTTGAACTAAAAAATCATCGGATTTTTTTTCTAAAGATTTATATATTTTATTTACTTCATCAACAATTGGAAGAAGTTTTTCTATTTCTCTTTCTGATTTTGTTCCAAAAATATTTTTTAAAAAGTTTATAGCCATTTATAATTTATTTTCTATTCATTATTTAAAACTTTATAAAAAGAATCAAGAATACCATTGATAAATGAACTGCTTTCATCAGTGCTAAATTTTTTTGCAATTTCTACTCCTTCAGTTATACTCACTTTTAAAGGAACATCATCAACAAAAAACATTTCAACAATCATCATTTGTAAAATCAATAAATCAATAGTAGCAACTCTTGTTATATCCCAGTTTTCTAATTTTTCTTCAATTTGATTACGCGACCATTCAGATTTTTCAATATTTAAACTAAATAATTTATTAATAAATTTTTTACCATTATCATCAATCTTGTGATCTTTTAAAATTGATTTTATGAAATCAAAATTTTTTTTTAAAAAAACTTCTGATTTTTTTTCAATTTTATTTAATTCATAAGCATATAGTGCTTGTAAAACAATTTCTCTACTTAATCTTCTGGAGGTGTTTTTAATTTTGGACATCAATTTATTTCAATTGGATAAATCCATCCAAATAGATCTTCTATTTTTTGAAGCTGAATGTCTGTAAGTATTTTTCTTAATTTTAATGATGTAGAACCTATTTCATCTGTTATTTTCGTTGTTGTCCCATTATTTGTAATTTTACCGATAGGTGAAATTACAACTGCAGTACCCGTACAAAACACTTCATCAGCAGATAATACATCTGAAATAGAAATTTCTTTTTCTTCAACCTTGATTTTTAAAATTTCTTTTGCAATCTTTATTACTGAATCACGTGTCACACCTGGTAAAATTGCCCCAGTTAATTTTGGTGTCTTCAAAATATTATCTTTTATAATAAAAATATTTGCTGAACCCAATTCATCAATCAATGATTCATTTTCAGCATTTAAATACATAACTTCATCAAAACCTTTTGATTTGGCTAAATTCAATGGGTAAAGAGATGATGCATAATTCCCAATTGTTTTTGCAGAACCTACTCCTTTTGATGAAGCACGATGAAATTCATGAGTAATTTCAACACTTATACATGGGATTTTACTTCCTTTAAAATAATTTCCAACCGGAGATACATAAACCATAAAAGTATAAGATGGTGAATTTCTTAAACCTAATGTAGCACCTGTACCTAAAGAAATTGGACGTATATATAAACTTCCTTTACCAAATGGTGGTATGAATTCATGGTTATCTATAACAGTTTCTTTTACAGCTTTAAAAAATAACTCTTCATCCACCTCAGGGATACATAATCTTTGTGAGGATAATTTTAATCTTTTTTGATTCATATCAGGCCTAAATAAAACTACTTTATTTCTAGTTGTTCGATAAGCCTTCATACCTTCAAAAACACCCTGCCCATAATTTAAAACACCAGCAGTAGGTGGAAGCTCTAAATCACCATAAGGAACTAGATTGCCATTATTCCATTTTTCACCATCATTACATTTAGCTAAAAATATACTTTTAGTTGTAATTGCTTGGAATGATAAATTGTTCCAGTCTATTGCTTTATTAGAGTTGTTTTCATTCATGATATTTAAATCATAATTTAAAAATAAATAATAAATTTATTTTTTTTTAATTTGAATATGCATCTAAAATTTTTTTTACTAAAGAATGTCTACCAACATCAGAGTTTTTTAAATTAACAAATCCAATTCCTGGTACGCTATTAAGCTTATTTTCTGCCTCGGTCAATCCTGAATCATTTTTATTATATAAATCCATTTGTGAGCTATCACCATTTATAATTGCTTTAGAATTTTTACCAATTCTTGTTAAAAACATTTTCATTTGAATTTTTGAGCAATTTTGAGCCTCATCTAATATTATAAAAGCATCATTTAATGTTCTTCCACGCATATAGGCTAAAGGAACAATTTCTACAATTTTATTAGATAACATCTTTTTCAGATTTTCTATTCCAACCATATCTTCAAGTGCATCGTATAATGGAGCAAGATAAGGATCAATCTTTTCTTTTAAATCTCCAGGAAGAAATCCAAGTCTTTCCCCAGATTCAACTGCTGGTCGAGTTAAAACTATTTTTTTAACGCTTTTTGACTTATATGCCGCTACTGCAAATGCAACAGAAAGATAGGTTTTCCCTGTACCAGCAGGGCCTAGCGCAAAAACAAGATCCTCTTTTTGAACTAGATCATAAAAGTTTTTTTGATCAATAGTTTTGGTAATAATTTTACCCTTTGTTGTATTTAAAATTGTTTGTTCAATTGATAATGAACTAACATCTTCATTTGATTCAAATAATTCAATAATTGATTTTATATCAATCAAAGTTAGATTTTTTTTTCTATCTGAAACTTTAATCATTTCCTCAAAAATATAAGAAATTAATTTATTGTTTTCATTATTTGATGAAATTGTAACAATTGAATTTCTTAGGGTTATTTTACAATTAAAAAAATCTTGGATGTACTCTATATTTTTATCACCTGCACCAAATAAAATTGATGGATCCAAATCACCTATATTTATTTCTTTGATCATTAACTGTTAAATTTAATATTATTATTTTATTTAAAATAATATTTGTCAAAAATTATCGTCAATATTAAAAAAAATTTTTATAAATAAAAAAGGCTGCCAAATAGTTTGACAGCCTTCAATGATACTACTCCTTAATTAAAATAAGCAAATTTAATTTCTTACAAAGAAAATTATCTCATTAACATCATTTTACCAGTAGCTATAGACTGTCCAGAAGTTACATTATAGATGTAAGCTCCTGATGGCACTGCAGCACCAGCGTTATTCTTTCCATCCCATGTTAATTCATAAGTTCCAGGTCTTTTAATCCCAACATTAAAAGATTTGATTTCATGACCAAGAACATCATATATAACCATTGTAACTTTACTCTGAATTGCTATATCAAATCTAATTTTAGTTGATGGATTAAATGGATTAGGATAGTTTCCTTTTATCTCAAATTTTGCAGGCAAATTTGCTCCATCTGAATCTACTACATCCAATGATGACCAAGTATCTAAAACACCTAGCTCATCAAGAATTGACCATCCTTTTAACCACTGATCAGCACCAAATGCACCTTTAAAATTTGTAGCTTCAAAAAATGTATCACCAGCTCTTTGAGAATCTACATTTTGAAAGGCTGCTCCACTTCCTGTTGGCAATGTACGAATATATTGAATGAAACCTGTATCATCTACTAAATAACGAATACCAGTATCAATATATCTTGCTGAATAATCTTCTTCAACATCTCTGTAGAACCTTGCAGGTGGAATATCCCACATAACGTTATTTGGTGACAAGTATAAATAATCACAACCAGTAGAGGCACTATTACCAGCACATTCTGTTGAAGGTATAGTTTGAGTTACATCTTCACTACCATTATTATCATTTCTTATACCACCTGTACCACCCAACATTATGTAATTTCTAAAATCACCACCAGTGCCTTCACGCAATCTAAGATGATCAGTATCACCTCCCATTACAGTTACATTTGAAAACATTGGGAATGAACGAGGTTGAGAATCATTATCACCACCAGTTCTATTATCCATTTCATGTGATTTATCACTATCTAATGCTCTAGCTACAAAAAGAAATTGTCCTTTACCTTGATATCCGTTATCTGTATCAAATGAATCGTCTCCGACTTGAACAGCTGAACAATACTTTAAGTTTACAGTTCCACCAAACATTTCAAATCCATCATCCAGGTTAAATGCTACTTCTACATATTCAATTGTGGTACCATTTCCAACACCGCCCATAGTTAATCCATTAATTTCATTATCTGCAGCAATTGCACAACCACCATTCCAGATACGAACATACTTCATAATACCTGAATTATCAGCAGGGTCATTACCACCATATGGAACACCAGTTAGACCTTCAATATTTGAAGTTCCACCTTCGTTTGAAATTGGAGCTTTACCTAAAATGATAATTCCACCCCATAATCCACGTCCATTTCCATAATTAGCATCACCCATTTGAAGTTCAGATCTGAAAGTAATTGGATTATCTGCAGTTCCCACAGCATCAATTTTAGCACCTTGTTCAATTACTAAAACTGGGGCAGGATTAGTAGCATTATAATTTGCATCATAACGACCAATTATTTCAGTTCCAGGTTCAATTGTTAACGTTACACCATCTTTGACAAATGTTTGACCATTTAAATAATAAGTGTTTTCAGAGGACCATGTTTGATCAGTAGTAATATCTCCTTGAACAACCACTGTTTCTCCAGTCATAATACCATATTCATAAAGATAAGACCAATCCGCTAACCAATCAATAGTTCCGATCGCACCCTTAAATGTTGTTTGCTCAAAAAAGTCATCAGCAACAACGTCATCAACATTATCAAATGCTGAACCATTTGTTGTGGGAGTAAGATTTAAGTCTATAACCATTCCCTGTCCATCAACTACAATTTCTAATCCAGGATCAGTTGATAAAGCAGAAAATGTTAGAGATGCATCATCTGTATCTTCATCAAAATCTTTAAAAGCAACTCCATCTAAGTCAACAGCTACATTATTTGATGATATATATAAATAATCAGGATATGATAAAGAATTATTAGAAATATCTTGAGTAATTACTTCGGAACCATTATTGTCATTTCTAAATGCGTCATCACCACCAACTATTAGATAATTTCTAAAATCTCCGCCAGTGCCTTCTCTTAAACGAAGGTGGTCAGCTGCATTAGGTCCACCTATTGAAGTTACATTTGCAAATTTCGGATGAGATCTTGGCTGAGAATCATTATCTCCTCCAGTTGCATTATCCATTTCATGTGACTTATCACTAAAATCACCTTTAACAACAACTAAAAATTGACCACGACCTTGATACCCATTATCTGTATCAAATGCATCATCACCAACCATTATAGCTGAACAATATTTTAAATCAACAGTTCCACCAAACATCTCAAATCCATCATCAAGGTTCAAAGCAACCTCGCAATACTCAATGGTGGTTCCATTACCAACTCCTGCAAGAGTTAACCCATTTATTTCATTATCCGGAGCAATGGCTGAACCACCATTCCAAATACGAACATATTTCATAATTCCTGAATTATCTGCTGCATCACTACCCCCATATGGAATACCAGTCAAACCCTCAACATTTGAAGTTCCACCTTCATTGGATATAGGAGCATAACCTAAAACAATAACGCCTCCCCATAATCCGCGTCCGTTTCCATAACTTAAATCATCCTCATCAAGTTCTGATCGAAAGGTAATTGGGTTAGCTGCAGTTCCCTGAGCATCAATTTTAGCACCTTGTTCAATCACTAAAACTGGAGCAGGGTTCGATGCGTTATAATTATCATCATACTTACCTAATATTGTAGTTCCAGCTTCAATAGTTAATGTTGCACCTGATTTAACAAAAACTTGATCATTTAAATAATAAACTGAGTCAGCACTCCATGTTGCATTATCACTAATATTTCCAGCTTGTATGGAAACTGGCAGGTTTTCATGATCTGCTAAAACAATAGAGAAAACAGCAATTATACTTAAAAGATATTTGCAATATTTCATATATTAATTCCTTCTGTAAAAATTATATTAAATTGTAACCTATCGATTTATAATAAAATAAAATTGTTAGGTTTTTGTTAGAACAACTATAGTATGTTATGAGAATAAAGTTTGATATTTATTTGATTAAACTTTAATTGTTAAACTGCAATCCAACTGAAAAACTTCTTCCTGGAGAATATTTTGTTGTAGTAAAAATTTCATCTCTGAAAATATGTGCTCGTTCGATATCATCACTTAATAAATTTTTAATACTAAGAGAAATTTTGAATGGTCCAAATTTTTGAGAACCCACAATGTTTAGAGAATTAAATGGAAGCTCCCATATACTTCCCGCAATATCCCCACTTAATGTTACTAATCTTTTACTGAAAGTATTAAAAGCTAAATTTAATTCACCACCAGTTTGACTCTTATAATTCAAACTGAAATTATAAACAATATTGGACTGCCCTTGAAGTGGCCTTGAAGTTTCATCAATTGGATTTAGGAAAGGAATTGTTTCGGGTATTCCAGAGGGAGACAATCGAAAAACACTAACACTATCAAATACAACCACCTCAGATTGACTTAAAGCAAGATTGGTATTCAAAAAAAGAAAACCAAATTTACTTGGAATAAAATTAAGATTTTTTCTATACTCTAATTCAAAACCATTAATATCAGCATAATCTCCATTTTGCCAAGACTTATAATAACCTAGACCACTTTTCCCTACCAATGATTCTTCAATTGGATTATTAAAATGTTTATGAAAAAAACCAATTGAAATGAGTTCTAACCCAGATGGGAAATATTCAAATCTTAAGTCCGTACTATATATAGAAGAGTTTTTTAAATATGGGAATCCAAGAGCAACATCTGCTCCAAGAAATTCCACAAATTGATAAGGAGCGTACTCCCTAAATTGAGCACGAGCAAGAGTCTCAGAATAAGATGACCGAATTTTCATTTTATCAGATAGAGAATAATTTAATGTAATTGCAGGAAGTAAATTTTTAGATTTGTTTTCAATTTCAACACCTATAGTATCCCCAGTGGTATTCACAAATGATGGATTAGTTGATTCAATAGGATGATATGGTCTCATTTTCATAATATGATTTTCTAACCTAACACCTACACTTAATTGAATTTTATCTGACATATCTCTATTAAGCATTATATAAAAAGCATCTACATCTTCATCAGCATTATATGCATCAAACCCACTAGTTTGTTCAGAAAAATACAATCCTTCATTAATAAATATTTCTCCATTCTCATCATATGAATTAGCCCAATAATTAGATCCAAGAATACCATTTATGTTATTTTCATCAATGTGAGATTTAGAAGAATCAAATTGAAGAGTAGGATACATTGCCCAATCAAGATAAAGAGAACGCCTACCAAATGTTCTATCCTTACGATCCATTTTGAAACCAAATTTAAAATCACCAAAATATGTTTTTAAGGTGTGATCATAAGAGATATCCATTAATTTTTCATTTCCATCACTTGTTATAAGCTCTCCAGGTCTTGACCCATTCCTATTATAAACAGAATACATTCCATTATCACTATCATATTCCCACTCTGATCTAGTAATAAATGGTTCGTAAGAATTTGATTTGCCATAAGTATATTTAAAATCAATTTTGTTATCAATAAAACCAAAAGCAAACTGATTTTCTATTGAAAAAGTAGTTAAATTAATAGATTTCTCTTTATAACTCTGCATGAACATCAAACCGTTTTCATCAAGGGTTCCATCATCGTTATAACTTTTTACAAGCTCTCCAGAGAGTCCTGAAGCTCTGGAAAAATTATCTTTTGATGTATGAGTATAGACATTCCTAAGTCCAAATCTTAAAACATCTCGATATGTCATTCCAATACTAGCATTCGCTCCAATATTTGATCCAGAAGAATAATGTATTCTTTCTAAGTCAATGTAACTTGGTCTAAGAAGTTTTTCACCGGGATAATCAGGATCATTGAGAGCAGTATATCTTTTATAAATATCATCCGTTCTTGATGATTTAGAAGAAAATGTTCCATCTAATAAAAACCCAAATTCAAGATCAGGATTAATACTAAACTTGGTTCCATATGTACCACTGATATTTTGAGGTAGACTAGCTTTTTTCGTATTTGTTAAGAAAACATTTGGAATTGACTGTTGACGCTTCCACACTTGACTAAACCATAAATTATTTCTTTCAGGAGTGGAGTTTAAAACAGTATCTCCTATAAAATTAATAAAATAATCAATAAGATCGTTTCTAAATGTATCAGGTATAGTTGTATAACTAATTAATTCATTATCAAATTCTGTTGGTAGAGCTTTTTTTCTACCAATATCATATCCCATAAAATCTGAATTATTATTCAAATTTTGAACAATTGCATCACCAGGCATCAAATTTGAATTTACAGAGGTTCCAAACTTAATTTTGTAGGTTGTTCTTGATGGATATAATTTAGTTCTTATATTAACATTACCTCCTCCAAATGTACCTGGCAAGTTTGGCGTATAACTTTTAGCAACATCTATTCCATCAATTAATGAACTACTAAATAAATCTAAAGGAACGGACCTCTTATCAGCTTCAGGACTTGGCATACCAACCGAATTCATTTGAGCATTACTATATCTATCCCCTAAACCTCTAACAACTAAAAATTTATTGTCAACAATAGTAACACCAGTAACTCTTCTAACAGCATCAGCAACGTGACTATCACCAGATCTTGAAATTTGTTCAGCTGAAATATTATCTTGAACCTCAACAGCTATTCTTTTTCTTTCAAAAACTTCCAAATTAGTTCCAGTTCTTTTATCTGCTTGGACATAAACTTCTTCACCTGATACTACTGCTGTCTCCAAACTAATGTTTAACTCTAAATCTTTCTTTTGATCAATAATAACGTTTGAAATGATTTTATTTTCATAACCTATGTAAGAAATAATTAATGTATATACTCCATCTTCAACATTAGAGATAGTAAAGTCTCCAATCATTCCAGTAGCTGAACCTATTAAAGTTCCTTGGATAATAATATTTGCACCTATTAAAGGTTCACCTGACTTTGAATCAGTAATAACACCATAAATTGAAGAAGTATTTTGAGGGAATACAAAAGAAAAAAACAATAAAGCTACTACAAAAAATTTTTTCATTTAATAATGTAAACTCATATAATTTTCATTAAATATTTATTTTGATGTGAAATAATAACATTGAAATGTTAGATATGTGTTAGATATTTAATCTTTGTTTGAATTTGAATTAGGTATTTATAATTTTAAATATTAACATTCACTGAAAATTTAAATGTCAGCTCTAATAAATAAAATCACAACCTGGGACAAAAATCTTTTTAATAAAGTTTTTGAATTAAGTCATAAAACAATCAAGATTAAAAAATTTTTCAGATTTATATCATGGACAGCAAATGGTCCTTTATATCCTATAATTTCAATTGTTTTAATTCTATTCAATTCAAAAATAGGTTTTGAAATATTAAAAATCGGTTTTTTTGGTTTTTCAATTGAACTTCCTATATATCTAATAATGAAAAATTCCATTAAAAGACAAAGACCTACAGTTGCTAAACAGTATCAACAACAATTCTATAAAATAGATGTTTTTAGCTTTCCTTCAGGTCATACTGGTGGTGCTTTTTTAGTTGCATATATATTATCTTCTTTTTTCCCTAATTTAAGTTTTTTCTTTTTCTCCTGGTCTTCACTTGTTGCAATATCAAGAGTTTATACTGGTGTTCATTATCCTACAGATGTTTTTTTTGGTGCAATTTGGGGGATATTATGTGGTATTGTAACAATAAATTTATTTTATTAACAATTTGAAAATTTTATTTGGAGTTCAAGGTACTGGTAATGGTCATTTAACTCGATCTGGAATTATTATAAAACTTTTAAGATCAAAAGGTCATGAGATAGATGTTATCATTAGTGGAAGAAAAAAAGACAAACTTTGGGGAATTCAAGATTTAAAACCCTATAATGTTTTTGATGGACTTAGTTATGAATCAAAAAAAGGGAAAATACAAAAATTAAAAACTATAAAAAATGCAGGTATTTTTCAGTTTTTAGAAGATTTAAAAAAAATTAAAAATGATAATTATGATTTTATAATTAGTGACTATGAGCCTTTATCAGCATACTTAGCAAAAAAGTGGAAAAAAACTTCAATTGGAATAGCACATCAATATGCTTTTGAATATGACATTCCCAAAACTGGATACAATTTATTTACTCATTTTTTAATGAAAAAATATGCTCCAGTGGATATAAATATTGGCCTACATTGGCATCATTTTAATCAACCTATTTTACCCCCAATAATTGAAAAAATTGATTTACATGACATAAATGAAAAAAGTGATCAAATAATGGTTTATCTTCCTTGGGAAGATATAAAATTTGTATCTAAACTATTATCAAAAATTCAAAATATTACTTTCTTAATTTATTGTAATGTCGAAAAGGAAATGGTTGAGAAAAATATTAAATACAGACCATTATCCAGAAAAACATTTTTAAAATATCTAAAAGAATCTGAAGGTATAATCACTAATGCAGGTTTTGAAACTCCTAGCGAGGCACTTTCAATGGGTAAAAAGGTTTTTGTCAAACCATTAAAAGGACAGTTCGAACAATTATCAAATGCAAAAGCTTTAAAGCAATTAAATCTTGCAACCGTTGTGAATAAATTGACAAAAAAAAATATTGAAAAATGGTGTTTGAAAACCGAAAGAAAAAAAATTAAATGTGAGGGCGTAGCAGATCAAATTATTTATTGGTTAGAAAAAGGTGATTTTGACAGATTAAATGAACTTAAATCAAAGTTTTGGAATTAATATTAAATTTCTTTAGGAATTTCTATTTTAAAACAAGTTCCATCTTTTTCATTACTTTGAACATTAACTTGACCACCATGTGCCAGCACAATATGTTTTACAATAGCTAGACCTAATCCAGTACCACCGTGATCTCTACTTCTTGCTTTATCAACGCGGTAAAATCTTTCAAAAACCCTAATTTGCTTTTCTTTTTTTATAAAACTATTAGAATTATGAACATCAATAAAAAGATTTTGTTTTTTTATTTTTGCTTGAATTTTTATTTTACAATCAAACCCTCCATATTTAATCGCATTATCAATTAAATTGGATATAGCTTGCCTAAGCAATTCTATGTTTACTTTAAAATATATACTTTCAAGACAATTAATCTCTACATTACTATCTTTTATTTCAATTTTGTTTTGATTTTTATATTTATTTTTAATATCTCCAAATGAAGATTTAATTATTTCTCTAATTGAAGAAGAAGTTTTATTAATATTGTCTTCTTCACTATTTGCTTCAATTCTGCTAAGCAATAAAAGATCATCAATAATTAAATCCATTCTTTTTGAATTTGACTCAATTTTTTTTAAAAAAAGTTTAAAATTATTATTTTTATTCAATTTTTCATTTTGAATTGTTTCAACATATCCATTAATGACTGTTAGTGGAGTTTTAAGTTCGTGGGATACATTTGAAACAAAATCTTTTCTAACTCTTTCGAGCATCATTAATCTTGAAATATCATTAATCATCAAAATTACATCAAACTTTTTATCTTTATTTTTACGAATTGGAGTTATTGTTATTTGAACATAATCAATAGAAAATTTATTTAATTTCATATCTAACTGATTTTGAATACCTTTTGCTATCGAATGTCTAATTATATTTTTCAATTTTTTTTCTAATATTATATTTTCAAATAAAACTTTATTATTTATTTTTTTTTCTATTTTTAGTATTCTTATAAATGAGTCATTATAAAGGGTAATTTCACCTTTTGAATTTATCATTGCTAAACCTTCAACCATGTTGGAAATAAGAATCGATTTTTCATTTTTTTCATTATTTATTTTATCTATTCGATATTTTAAGTCATTTGACATTTTATTAAATGATTCTGCTAATGCACCTAACTCAAAAGTTGATTGATTTGAAATCTTTGAAGAAAAATCACCAGTTGAAAATTTTTCTGCAGTCAACCTCATTTCATCAATAGGTTTAACAATTTTTTCACCCATAACAAACAAAGTTATTCCCGAAATAATTATTGCTAAAATAATAACAATTCCAAGTTTGATACGAGCTGAATTAAGCACTTTCTTTAATTGTGTTTCTGGAAATGATGTCCTTATGATTAATATTTCTTTGTTAAAAGAAATAGCTGATGCAAAATAAAACATTTTTTCATTCATTGAATCACTAAACCTTCGTGATATACCAATTTCATTATTCAACGCTTTAATTATTTCTGGCCTGGTAATGTGATTATCCATTAAATCTGGATTTTTATGAGAATCACCTATTACGAATCCATTCTTTAAAATAATTGTAATTCGTGAATTTGTAGTATTAGCAATGTCTTTACATAAAAAAGTAACTTTATTATTTTGCTTTTTATTTAATAGTTCAATGAGAGGTTTTTCAATTAACTTCGAAGCTAATCTCAATTCTTCTCGTTTCTCTTTTAAATAATTTTTTTCAATAATGTCACTTACTAAAAAACCTAAAAATAAAAATACAATCAGTTGTTGAATAATTACTTGTGGAATCATTGATTGTGATAGTTTTGGAAGGTATTTATATTTATGATTCTTCATTTAATAAAAATCTATAACCTACATTTCTTACAGTTTTAATATAATTACCATAATGTAAAAGTTTTTTTCTTAATCCAACTATTTGGAAATCAACTGAACGATCGGTAACCACATAATCTTCTCCATGTAGAGCATCGATAATCATATTCCGAGTAAAAACCCAACCTGGTCGATTAATTAATAATGTTAAAATTTGAAATTCACTAAATGTCAAAACTATATTTTTATCATCTATCTTTACTTCTCTTTTCCCAAGATGTATAAATAAATTTTTAAATTCAATAACTTCACTTTCCTTATCTGATTGATTAAGATTCAATCTTCTTAAGACAGCCTCTATCCTAGCAATTACAACTTTTGGACTAAATGGTTTTGAAATATAATCATCTGCTCCAATTTCAAGACCTTTGACGATATCTCTCTCTTCTCCCTTAGCACTAATCATTATAATAGGAATTGACGATGTTGATGTTTTTTTTTTAAGTTTTTTACAAACTTCTATTCCATTCATTCCAGGTAACATTAAATCCAAAAGAATCAAATCATAATTTGTTTTTTCTAACTCTTGAAAAACTTCAATACCATTTTGAATAGACTTAGTTTTATATTTAGCAAGTTCTAAATTATAACTTAATAAGTCTAAAATATCTTTTTCATCATCAACAATTAAAATATTTTTTTTCATATTTTATTTTTAACAAATCCTTTAATTAATTTACATGATATTAATAATGAATTGTTAGAATTGTATGATTAAAATATTATTTTATAAAAAATAAAAAAACTAACATTAATCAAACAATTCTAATTTATATTTTCATAAGAAAATGAAAATTATTATATTTTTTTTAACATTCAGTGTAATATCTATTTAAGAACAAATAAAGTGTTTGATCAACACTATGAAAAACTAAAGAGGTCTCATCTATGAAAAATTATATTATTCCAATCTTGTTTTGCTCTCTTTATCTAAATGCACAGAACGAAGAAACTAATAATGGTTTTGGAATAATAATCCCATCTGGAGTAGGTATAGAAATATCTGGGGAGGTTGAGGTTGAATTTATTGATGTTGAAGGGAAAGGTGGAGCTCAATATAGAGATGAATTTATACAAAAAGTTGACTACCGCAGTCCATTTGTCGAAATAGACAAGACGGTTTTAGACTTCAAACTACTTTACACAGATAATCTCACCTATAATTTTAGTCTACGATTTGATGATGATGCTGCTTATGCAGATAAGCACTTTTTAAAATATCAAACAGAAAACTCAACTTTAGAGTTTGGTAAAAACCGCCCTCTTATAGCTATGAAAAGAAAAACGGAAGGATATCCTCTAATTGGAACCGCCTACTGGAAAGGGCGTCAGTACCATCTTGACTACCAAAGAAACTTCTCCTCATCATCGATTGGGCTATCTGTTGCTCTAAAAAGATTAATTGGATATGATGCTGCTGCAGAAGACAAGTCATTTGAAATGATGGTTTATGATGAT
>MDTE01135796.1_pt1 | contig 15987 bp, 15 predicted proteins | sample 811231 | NCBI WGS metagenome assembly MDTE01 (sample SAMN05326651, study PRJNA326480) | marine metagenome | isolation source: seawater | place: Indian Ocean: Red Sea | collected 2010
CAAACCATCCACAACACCCAAACCATCCACAACACACAAACCATCCACAACACCCAAACCATCCACAACACCCAAACCACGTAAAACCGTTCAGCAGTTTCAGAAAGAATCAAAACAAGATCTTCTGACGTTTTCGAAAAATCCGAGCTTAAAAAATTATCACTTGTTTGCACGAAAGTATCATCCTGATAAATTAGTTCGTGAAAACAAATCGGTTCGTCAACTTGGCCAAACCGTTTTCAAGAAAATCGGTAAACTTCGTCAAAAAGCATCAAGATGAGAATTGAAAAATCGAGTGTTTTGTTTCTAGCGCTGATTTCAAGGTTCCTTCATTGTTGTATTCGAATTCCAATCCCTTTACATGCAACAGACTCACGTTCAAAATCGACTCTTTTTTAGTGGTGTATGTACTAATTTCGCTATTACGGGACGAAATTACAAGCGGAATTTGGAACTTGGTATCATTTTTTGGCGTATAGTGTATGACTGGTAAATTGCTATATTTATCAGTAGTTGAGGTACGCACCTGGAAAGAATTCCATGGTAGTTCATTCAAAGGTAACTTATCTTCGTCTAGATGTGGTGTGGTGCACATAATGTAAAATTTTTGATTTAAAAACTGCGAAGGTAATTGAACACCATACATGCATAAATGAGGTTCTTCACGAACACGATAAAGTATTGGATTATCATAATATTCTGCAATTAAATTATAAAAAAACTGATGCTCCGTTGAAAATAATTCCATTTTTTTTTATCATGAAATTATTTGTTTTTATATTAGTAAAAAAAAAGATGGATTGCTTAAATGGTAATTATATATCCTACGCGACAAGTACACAAAATTATAAACAAACTGAAAACTATTATGGAACACCCCCCTTCACAGAAAACAATGATAAACGATGCCCTAAATCAACAGGATCCGAATTTCAAATGCAACGGGATGGTGTCTTATCGCAAGTAGCTCCTTATTATCAACTGGGACCCATTGGATGTCAAAATTGCCCATTTTATAATTACTTGCTTCCGTACAACTATCCTTATGTCAACACCAATGAAACACCTGATCCAAAATATTATTGGTACTTTCCCTATTATTCTGATCCAACTTTTTACGAGAATCCATATGACTCTAAAATTAAGAAACCATCCTCGTGATTTTAATTTTTTTTTATTTTAAAAAATAAAAATGTCATTTTAAATCAAAAACCGTATGTCAAAATTACCTTCTTATTCTGAACTGTCCAATTTTTCAAATACCAGTCATGATTTTGGATATCAAGCGCACGTAGGATGGGAAAATACGTCCAATTTCTCAACCATGTTAGAATATTTGTACTCTGTCGAAAATTTGACACGTTTACAAAAAGAAATTACGACTTTATTACATGGAGTCCATCCTGACGGAAAAGATATCATTGTTCCTCTAGAAAATATCATGAATGTGGTTTCGAATATTTTTGAAAACGCGACCCGTACACAGGTTGGAACACCTTACTTTCGGGATGTCATTCCACAGGCACAGTCACGAAATGACATTGATACCATTAACAAACAATCAATACAAGCCATCTGTAACATGTTACGTACTCAATTCGAAATGGAGGCGAATAACAAGAAACTGACAGTATGGAATACCATGTATGGAGATTTTAACAAAGAAGGCCTTCGTGCTCATCCTCCCATTAAATTACGTAATCGTCATCCACAGTATATGGCGTTCAACATGAAATATTAAAATACATTTTTTTTTTTCTCCAAAATATTAAATAAATAATTGAAATGAAAATCTCAAAAAGATCCCAAATTATTGTATGCACTGTTTTTGGACTTTTATTTTCCCTGATCATCGTCTACTATACAGTACCGAAAGTTCCAGAATATCTTCAAAATCTGTTTAAGACACCAGTTCCATTTGATTCCGTAGTAAGTATTCCTCCACCAAAGAGTTTCGTATCGCTAACAACACCTCCCCCCTCGCTGCCTCCATCTTTGAATTCCCTCATACCTCAGTCCACACCTACAGCATCTACCGATGCGATCATTATCATCAATAGTGATCCCAGTCAGGAGAAAGCACTTTATATTGGTGTGGCACCCGTTCCATTACAAAAGTGCAGCTCTCAGGTAATGCAATATCCATCCATTTTGATTGCATCGATTTTATTTACGGATGGTATGGAATTTGAAATAAACCGTGAAAGTCCTGTTTCGGTTCTTATCAATACATGTAGTAATGGCTGTGGTCTCGTTCAATACATTACAAACCAAATGTATTATGAGCTGTCGCCTTCAATGGATCAAAATATTCAACAACAAGAAAAAATATTCGCAACACTCCCCGACAATGTTACTTCCCTTTCTAAATTTTTCGTGGAAGACGGTTTAACATTTAGCAATGGCATTTCCATCTCTCTAGATAATGAGAATTTAGGAAATTGTATTATCCAAGGTAAAAATGGTCAAGTAGTGTACAATGTTGGGAACTTTCCAAATATTGACTTTCCAACGGAAATAACCACCCCGTCGTCACCACCACCCGCCATCGAATGCGCTGCAAACTTTGGAACAACCACCGCATGCTGTGGTCAGAAAGGGAGTGTTGTCGCCAAAAACTACATATGTCCATCCTCCCGTCCATTTTGTTCAGGTTACGTTGCGAATCAAAATTGGGGAACTTGTCAACCAAATGATAATACACCTCTTCAGAATTTTGTAGAATATGTTTCACGCAAACCGTTTGCTAAAAAACCAGCCCAGTATTACAATTGGCGTTTCAATCCGTATGGATATTCACAAGGAACCACAGGGTTTTTACAAACACCGAAAGCATCGACTATAAAAAATGTCGATTTCGTCTTGTTTTCAAATACTGTATCCCTCACCACACTTGGTAAAAATACTCTGGCTTTCGAAGGGTATCAAACCTCGATCGAATTCAGCCTTGGGGACAAGACAACACTTTTATCCTGTGTCAACATCAATACGAATGAAATTTGGAGCTACACTTACAAAAACACATTGAATGTCAATCAATTTACATCCATTCCACAGATCTTACCGATGGTTCCAATGACGCTTTCGAATGTGAAGGAAATCATTCTTTGTAACTCTAGAAATCCAAGTGCTCCTGCGGTGTTACTACAAGTGTGTGATTTTCCATCGACTTGTACCAATATCGATACTCAATTTCTTTCAAATCCATCGTTTTGCATTCGTTCCGTGCTTTCCAATGGAAGCTCTTATTCGACTAACGAAAATGAAGCTTGTCGTGTGTTTTACAATTTTAACAGCTCTCTATGTAAGTATTCGTTACACTATGAAACCGCTGCAACTACTTATAATATGTTATTTTCTTCTATGAAAGGAAGTATTCAAAACAATCAAGACAATCCATTCAATTATCCAGTCACAGTCACGAGTACTACTGGAAACACAGTATACAAAATGGACGGTTTGTACTTTTCCAATGGATGTTCCATCTCCCTTGACAATAGCGACAAGGGGAATTGTATCATACATACACCTACCATGTCGTTAGAGTTAAATGTAAGTGTTCCATCACTCGATATCGAAAAACAAGCGGTAACCTCGTCGACAGAATGTTCCGAAAATTATAATTATTGTCCATCGACAGGTGTACACTATTGTTGCATGAACAAATGTGACTATACTGCAACCTGTTCTACCAATAACGGATTAAAATACTGTGCATGCTCATCTGTCTCCTATGTACGCTATATCTCACAGGGAAACAGTTGGAATTTCAACACGTCATCTTCCATCCAAAAATTTCAAAACGCCACACCACAGGCCCCTTTATTTTCTGAAAATTACTTTAAAGAATTATTTTCTTCTGTTCAATTTTATGGTCAAGGAACAAGTGGGTTACAATTTACTTCAGTCAAAGGTGGACTTAAACTTGCTGGTTCGGAACTTAATTTAAGTATTGGAACAATACCTTACGAACTTTCGATATCATCCACTAGCAACACATTTTCATATACAGTTACACCTACTACATTACCGCCCATTGCACCTGATCAGTCACTCGGTGTCGTTCCTGTCACGAACCAACCATACGAAATCGATTGTTCGGCAAATGAAGATTTTACCAAAACAAATGTGCCGAGTCATTCTGTTTTTGTTATGGGTAACTTACCTGGTTTGGAGGATATCATTATTACATTACCCTATTATTCCAACATGTCAACTACCTCTAACGCTGGTGGGAATGGAACGGTGTACTATCTGTCGAATCAACAATCCACAAATGGTGCAACCATCACATTCAAAAGTCCATCTGGTATGGAAAACTTTTCGTTGACGTTATCAGGGGGGCAACAAGCCACTATTGTCATTATGGTGCAAACTTATGTACAAGTTATGTAATTCATTTTTTTTTTATAGTAGTATAAAAAAAATATACCTGTCCGTGCAGACACTACTTCATGATGTTTTAAGGCAATAACTTAGCTTATTGCTCTGCGGTTCACAACTGTATCCAGACGGGCAATCTGAATTATTTTCACATCTTTTCGTGCATGTTTTCCCTTGCATTGTGGCACCCATTTTTTTTTCTTTTTATTACAAATAAAAAAAACTATAGTGATAATTATTTTAATAATTGGAAACCATAATTACACATAATATTGTTTTTAATGCTATCCTCCTGCGTAGCAAAGATTCTCAGGACCACAAAAGTATCCTGGCGGGCAATCAGACTGTCCGTTAGTATGTACAGTACAACTTTTCGAACATATATTAGTGCCTGAAAGCGCTGGTTTACATGTAAAACCATACTTTGCATACTTTGCATTCTCTGTACAATCAGAGTCTGATGTACATTGGTTTGAATAATTTTCTTGGATGGTTACCAAATCATAATCCATGGATAAGGCATGTTGGTCGTATATTTTTCGGAAAATCTCATCATATTCAGTACGGGGCATCTTTCCATCTTCTGTACTCATTGGATGACACACACGGTCGGTCTTGACAAACTCTGGTTTTGGTCTTGTATAACTTTCACTACAACAAGAGCTATTACAACTTCTCTTCTTTGGTTTTGCCATTTACTGATAGGGAACTTTTTTTTTTTTGATTATAAAAAAAGTTTATTACTAACACAGTAAAAAAGATGAATCTAATCAATTCTTTGCAAAAAGGCTTGCTCTTTTTTTTGTTGGCCGCAAAATTTCTTCTGTTTAATTGTTGATTGTTGTTGTTGTTGTTGTTGTTGAAGTTTTTGTTGTTGCATGTAATTTTTTTGTTGTTTTTGTTGAGCAGGAGTAACTGTTTGTCTCTGACTTTGTTGAACGACTGTGTTAAGAGTCGAAAGATCAATTGCGTCGTTGGTCATTTTTTTTTATATATAAAAAAAAAATTTTTTTTTAAACTATTAATTTTGTGCTAATATAAAATGATCATTCAGGAAGAAAATAACGACTTCATTCATCCACAGATAGAAAACCCCAAAATGCCAATACCAGATGCGCAAATGTCAGTCCAAATAGAAAATACACAGGACAGTGTCCAAGACAACGAATTCTGTCGTCTCTGTGATCAGTTTCAACAAAAATATGGGAAAATGAGTTGGGTCAATATTGTCTATGTCGCATTGATAATTTGTATCATGATTTTTGTCCTCAGCTTATTATTTTCAGCACCAGTCTACTGTTGGGTGCTGTTACTAATTTTTATTACCATTTGGATCTTTCGAAATCGTGATATCAACACTGGATTATTTTTATTAGCTCTGTTTCTGTTTATACTATTACTTTCACCAAGTGCGTCCGAAACCAATCCAATGATTGTGTTAAACACGCCAAGTAAATAAAATATTGATTTAACAGAATCGGTTTACTAATAAAAAAAAAAAAAGGAATGATAGATATTGTTGATAAAAATTTTGTATTAGGATTAAAAAAAAAAGAAACCGAAATCCGCTCTTACTTTGACAAACACTTTCCATCTGAAAAACTTATATATCATTTTACAGAGGGAGTTGGTGCACAACATAATGATGGTCAAGTAACATCATCTTTATGGGACATCCTATGTCATAATACTATCGACAAAGTCAGTATTGATATTTTCAAAAATCATATTGCAATGATTCAACGAGCCTATCAAGATGATACAATTCAACATGCTCTATTTCTTGAAGACGATGCACGCTTTCCTTCGTGGAACGCATCAAAATGGCAACGTATTGACTCCTGGTTACGGAATCATCGGTGGGATATCTTTTATCTAGGATACTGTAATTGGCCCTATCCGTGGTCCACTTTCGTTACCAAAGATATTGTTCAAATATCCACGCCTTTGACAGCGCATGCCTATATATTGAATCGACAGGGAATGGCAAAAGTTTTGTCAATCGTGGATCAAAATCCTCATTATAGAGACACAGTTCATATTGATAAATTATTTACCATGATCCCATCCTTTCGAAAGTACGGTATGTATCCAATGACCAGTTTTCAAGAAAAATGTCCTGGATTGTACTTGAAAGCCTGTGATAAATTAAAAGTAAGAATTTTGTTCAAGACGTGTTGTCAATGGAACGAACAATTTTCGGTAATCTTCCCTATTCTTGTAATTTTTATTTCCATGTTTTTCATCTGTAAGTTCATCGGAAAAATAAAAATATTTGATATAAACAAATAAATTTACCAAACAAACATGTTCCGAATCATATATGCTTTTTTCTTATTTCTATCTTTGCCTGATATCGCATGGACTGAAATTATATTATGTTTCAAGATCATCTGGTCGTCATTGGTATTGACCAATACAACCGAAAATCAAAAATATATCGCATCTCTCATCAGTCAATTAGGAATTATACCCATCAAATTAGGACAGTGGATGGGCTACTTTTTAAAAATTCAGTATGAACATATTTCATCCATGAAGTTATTTTTGAGTTCTTTAGAACACTTACAAAATTCTTGCACGTATCAAAAGCCTGTCGATCTCGAAAAACATTTTCGACGTTTTCAAGACATAATTCACGAATACGAACCAACACCAATATCTTCCGCCAGTATTGCACAGATTTACCGCGGAAAAACGGTAGATGGGCGAGTCCTCGCCATTAAGATTCGCCATGACAATATCGAAGAAAGCATTGACCGTTGGGAAACAATTATTCAATTCATATTGCAGTACTTTGGTGTGAGTATCAATTTTGAACAGTTTTTCTTGAACGTTCGTCAACAAATTGACTTTCAACATGAGGCTGGAAATTTAAAGCATTTTTCACGACTATATCGAAATAATCGCCTAATTCGAATTCCCAAGTATGTTGGTGGTGATCAACATATTCTAATTATGGAGTATGTTCCGTCTGATAATTTTCAAGCTGTCGTTTCTGAGATGGACAGGGAAGAAAGGGAATATTTTACAACCTTAAGTCGAATCCTTTATGAAGATACAATCTTTATGAAAGATGTAATTCACATGGATTTGCACAATGGAAATTGGGGAGTAGATCGAACACAAAAACAGCTTGTGCTTTATGACTTTGGTTGGATAATGAAAGACCAATCGGACTTTAAGCGATTTTTTATTTTAGTTCACTTGGGTCGATACAACGCTATGCAGTTTTTCCTTGAAAAGTACAACATTTACGACAGAAACGAAGAAGTCAGAAATTTCGTGAATGACATTTGTAACGATCGTACTATCGACACCTTGTATGGTATTCGTCTCGTCTTGAAAATGTTTCCTGAAGAATTCATGATGGATAATTTTATGTTTTGTGTCTTGAGTCTCTGTGTTTTTATTTCCTCTCTCTCTGACAAAATGGACACGATCGATACCTATATGGAGCAACAAATTGATTTTATGGAAGCCAATGAAATATTTTTGCCACTATGCACGCTTATCAAAAACTTACAAGTACCAGAAACAAAAGAGAAAATTGAAATTTGGTGTAATGATATAAAGAATTCACCATCTGTGATAAAATAATAGAAAAAAAAAATAATATAATGTTTGTCAGAATGACGAAAGAAACAACAATAATTGAAGAAAAACCTAAAGAAGAACGCCCTAACGAGGAAGTAGTGGATCAGATTCTTTTGGAAAACCCATTCTTTTTCACGTAGATTTTTTTTTCATCGATGGAAAAAAAAAATGACTTTTTTTTTTGATTTGATAATTCTTACAAAATCCATGGTGATGGCAACCCGCTCAAGCAATGGAAAAAAAAAAGAGGAAAAGAAGAAAATTACTTCTTCCGAAAAACCGAAACCACCTCCGAAGGTCGAGGAAACTGAGGATGAAGAACTAGGTTCGGAGTTTGAAGAAGAAGAAGAATTGTTCGAAAACGAATATCATTTTCCGAAAAATCTAGAAGAAAATACATCCTTGAAAACCCTTCATGGTAAAATTGTCGAATCCATCCAAAAGGATACACCTTCCTTGGAGCAAATTCTCAATGCGAAAGTTCGTTTCAAACGTAAAAAGGAATTACTGGAATGGTTCTATGTATACAAGTACTCCTTTCCAAATTCAGAGGATCGTATTTTATTAAAGACAGATTTGAATGATCGGTTGAAACGTTACCAAGCCGAATTTAAAGATTTTCAAAAAAATAAAGTTTTATTCCAAGAGATGGAAAAGATGGAGAAAGAAAATCGTCTCTATGCTCTTCGAAAACGATTGTTTGATATTCCAATCGATTCCAAAAATCGACACTTTTTGCTCATGCGCCTGAACGATTTACACTCTCGTGATTATGAAGATGAGGAGTATTTTAAATTGTTTTACTGGCTAAAACGTGCACTAGATCTTCCTTACGATCGTATTATTGAAATCTCTGTGCCTGAAACGTCCTCGTTTTTCAAATCCTTACGCGCTTCGCTCGATAATGAATTATATGGAATGCAAAAAGTGAAAGAACAAATCATGTTGTACACTCATAACAAAATTTTATATCCCAATGCAAATACACAGCCGTTAGGACTTATCGGACCACCTGGTGTTGGGAAAACATCCATTGCCAACGCTCTTTCAAAAGTACTTTCCATTCCTTTCCAACAAATCTCTCTGGGTGGTGTCACACACGCCGATTTTATCAAGGGACATGATTTCACCTTTGTTGGTTCAAAACCTGGAGAGATTGCACAGGCAATGATCAAGCTTCAATGTAAAAATGGTATTATTTTTCTGGACGAATTTGACAAGATTTCAGAAAACAAAGATGTTGTCAATAGTTTATTGCACATCACGGATTCGTCTCAGAATCATCAATACCAAGATAATTTTTTTGGTGATTTGCGAATTGACATGTCTAGCATTTGGTTTGTATGCTCCATGAATGAAAAACCATCCGACAATGCTCTGAGAGATCGTGTCTTTTTTCTTGATATACCTGGTTATTCTTTACAAGACAAGCTTCATATTGTGAAGGACTACTTGTTACCAAAATCATTAGAAAATTTAAAATTACGACCGACTGATATTATCCTTCCTGATGCCGTCGTAAAACATTTGATCTACCTCACATCTGAAAATGAGCACGGAATACGGACATTGAAACAAGCCGTACAAATGATTGTCAGTAAAATCGCATTTTTGGAACACTGTCAACAGGAGGTGTCTATATCATTTTCACTTCCATCCAAGTTCTATCCAATCACGTTTCCCATCGAACTGAATACGGATGCCATTGAACGCCTCTTGAAAGATTTCCAAAAAGAACGGAACTCATCGATTCAAAATCTTTACATTTAACTCTGTCGTCGTCTTTCCAAAAATTCACGTAAGGTGCGTTGTAAACTACTACGATTTGAAATGTCTGTGTTTCGGTTCAATTGTTCCATCGTGTAATAGACAGAGACTGGTTGTCCACCAATCAAGCGCGGATAAATTGGTCTTACTTCAAAATTCTGATCGTATTCTTGTGGAAGATTGGACAAGATTTGTTCCAATGTCGTTCTATCATAGACGACACCATCGTTGGCAATGACAGGGTCGGTGATGGGTTGGTCGGTGATTGGATCGACATCGTCATTTCGTTCTTGTGTAATTGCATTTCGACCTCTTTCTCGCCAAGATTCCAATTGTCGGATGAGTTCTGTTTTTGTTCGTCCACGTGGTGTCTCCCCGTTTTCTTGTAAAAATTTTGATATATCCTGTGGTTGCACCTGTTGTATAAATTTTGGATCACGACTTTGCAAATACGAGCGAATGGAGTGCCTCCTTCGTTGATGTTGAATACGCTGTCTACTTCTTGGAACACCATTTTCAAATAAACCTTCAAACACAACTTGGTTATTTTCTCCGTACAGTTTTCCCTCTCCATGATACTGATCATTTTGCCAGTTTCCGTAGTAAACTAATTGACTGTCGGGTGAATATTCCACACCCAGACCATTCTTTTGATTGTCGTACCATTGACCTGCATACTGCAAGGGACCATGTTCCCAATACGACATGCCAAAACCGTATCGTTGATTTTCAATGAATCCTCCATAATACTTTGCCAATCCGTTTCGATAAATTCGGTACCCGATACCATCAAACATGTCATTTTTCCACTCTCCCGTATAATATTTTTTGGTCTCATGAGGTGCCATGTAGAAGCTTGTTCCAATACCCGATCTTAAACCGAATGAGAGTTCCCCCTGATATGTTCTTTTTCCTGTGTGTGGACAGTATTTGGTTCCTTTTCCAAACATCATATTCGACAAATAATCACCTGTATAGATTTTTTTCCCCTCATCATTGTACGCAGTTCCTTTTCCTTCATAGAGTCCTTTGACAAAATCTCCCGCATACATTTTAATTCCTGAAAATATATCATACAGGACACCATATCCATCACAGTAACCGTCTTTCCAATGGCCATCATACATGACTTCTCCATTTACTTTTACTAATCTCCCACGTCCATGTGGAAGGATACTTGTTGCTGTTTTTTTGTATCCACCATTGTACTTTATGGCAAGGATACCTTCTAATTCACATTCTAATAGGATACGATGTCCTCGTTTTTCTTTTTTATCTGCAATTTGACATTGAATACGTGTATTTTGTAGAAAATAAAATTCAAAGTACATGACCATTTTTTTTTTAAAGAAAGTAAAAAAAAAAAATCCATCTAAAATACAAATTTGATTGTCTTTGTTAGACCGTTTGCCATCTTCTCTTTCTTTACAACTTTGGACAATTTCACGACATCCTTTGGATCACAGTGAAGTGCAGACACGATACTACCTCCTTCTGCAACATTTTTGGACAACACCCGAATATTTTTGGGCTCTGTTTCAAAGGTAAACACATTGATTCCTTTTTTCAAATCCTTTTCAATGTCCGTGTCAAAATAGAATTTAGGACCCTCCGCTGTATTGAATTGTATCATGGAATGTACATCACGTTTTCCGACATAGTTGTACCAGGAACGACCCTGTTGACATTCATAAACGATTTCACATTGTTCCAAATAGGCACCAAAGTAATGTCCTTTTTTGTCGACCAGAAGGACACGATTTTCTTCCTCTAAAAATTCTTGTATCGGAACGTCACCCCCTTCGTACGCATCAAAAACGACAGGTCCATCCCCTGCTGTCTGTGTCGGGGTTTGTTTGATTTGCTTTCTCCATAACTGTAATTGTTTCACCAACTTTGGTTTGGTGCCTTTGACATCTTTCCGAGCATATTTTTTTAAATATTCCTTGATACTATCGACTTGCAATTTTTTTAGAAATTTCTTGTCGTTTGTTTGTAAAAATTTCTTGATATTATTTTCTTCGACAAGTGCATTGACTTTGTTTACGGTTGGATTCTTTTTCCCTTCGTACTTGTCATCTTTCCAAAATCCTTTTCGAATGGCTTTCCCCTGTTCATTATATTCTGTACCAGGACCATCTTTTTTATCTTTGACAAAGATACCTTTGAACGCCAGTTTACCATTGGGTCGATAAATTTTCACCTCTCCATTTTTCATTCCATGTAAAAATTTTCCTTTCATGATTAACTTTTTTTGAGGATTGTAAAAGGCACATTGTCCATCGGGTTTCTCAATATCAAAATTCCCAACGACGTAGCTACCATCTGGTTCATACTTTTTCCCCTTTTTGATAAGGCCGTATAAATAAATACCATCAAAGGATGGTTTACCATTTTCAAAATAAGATTTTCCCTCCCCAGAATAGTGATTACGTTCAAAGTTTCCTACATATCTTTTTGTACCATTGGAGTAGTACTGTGTCCCTTTTCCTTCTTTTTGACCACGTCGGAATGTTCCTTTGAAGGAAAGTTTACCATTTTCGTGATAGATGGAAAAAGGTCCATTTCGGTAATCTTGTTCAAAACTCCCTTTTTCGTATAGTTTTCCATTTGGATAATAAACTTTGAAAGGACCTTCTTTTCCGTTGAAGGTAAATTGCCCTTCATCACAAAACCCTCTTTTGTCGTATTTTTTTCCTTTCCGTCCTCTCGTATTGCATACCATGTCTTCTTTGAGTTTTCCATCACTATAATATTCTTTCAATTTTCCAGTGCGTCGGTCATTTTTAAAATTTTCCTTCAATTTTATCTTTCCATCTGGAAAGTAGGTTGTTGCTTTTCCGTTTCTTCGCCCTCGTTGATACATATAGACCCCGACTAGTTTTCCATCTTGGTTGTATTCCATGAATTTACCTTCTTTGCGTCCATTTTTGAAAGGACCAATCGAGCAGTGCATCACAACATTGTCACCACGCCCTTCCCTGTGATACTTTTTTCCCTTTCCTTCATAATGATCACGTTTGAAACGACCTTCATAAATCAATTGTCCGTCGTCATTGTATTCTTTTCCTTTTCCATCACGATATCCATCTTTAAAATCTCCTTCATATTTTCTTTTTCCGTCTTCATTGTAATCGATTCCCTTTCCAGAAAACTCATTATCTTTGAACCCACCTCTATACCGCACAACACCATGATAAACTTCGATTCCTTTTCCATTTAATTTTCCATCTTTGTATGTTCCTTCATAATAATCATTATCACTACCAGCGTATTCTTTACCTTTGCCATGTAATTTTCCATTTTTAAATGTGCCTTCATATGCTTTTCTTTGAAATTTGAGATTATAAATACATCCTTTTACAAGGAACCCTTTTCGAAAGATTCCTTCTTGGAATTTTACTTTGTCATCATTCTGAATTTTCGATGATAGTATTCCCTTTCCATTGGCATAACCCCCTTTCGACTCGCCTTGATAGAAATATTCAGAATCCGATGCGATAACCTCGTGTTTAGATTGTTTGTTGACCGTCAATTCGATTTCTTTTTCCACTGTGAATATTTTTAACATTTTTTATTACAGAAAAAAAAAAACATCTTTTACATATATTGGGAGGACTCAGGTTAAAAAATGTTACTGTTTATCAAGAATGTTACCGAGATTGCCAGTGTTCACAAGAAATCGACGCCCTTTCTGCAACATCGGAACCAGGGGTTGTCAAATCGAGAACTAAGCTTTCACCGCAACAAATCAGTTTGGTTGAAAACTTATGAATCCAGCTGTTGACGACTAGGTGGTTAAATCCTTGACTTTACAGAATGGTCCAAAAATCATTCCATGTGATTTAATCGAACAATGTGAACAATGAATGAATGCTTTCCTCGTCATGAAATTCATAATGTTCTATATCGTAATGTAGAGTATCTTTTCGAAGCCGTATTAAATTGTCTTCACGAATCGTGTTTTTCATTTGCTCCCGACTTATACGAAACGAGGAACATATCCAATTCGGCCGAACTAAACTATCCGTGCAATGCATAATCTGTAGCTGTTGATCATAAATGTAATACAGCTTTGTGTTTTTATAGATTTGATATCGTTGAATATCTTCCAAGACTTTGTCAAATTGAAGTTTATACGTACAATCAAAACTGTATATCAATCGTATAATTTCATGTGGTAAATTAAAAAACATGAAAGAGGTCACTTATATTCTACAATTTTTTTTTTTTTTGAAGTACAAAAAAAAAACTACTGTTTACAGTGTTGTAAAAACTTTGATGAAACTGATTGATACGTCGTTGTTGCTTCCTTCATGTGTTTTCTACGTGGAAGAAAAAAATGCAATGTAAAATTTATAGTCGATAATGTCATTGAGTCTTGGAAGAGTATGAATAACACTGTTCATTTCGTCGTAGTTATACGAAGTAGACTGCAATATTGTTGGAATGATTGTTTGACGCATATTATCCGTACTCATGTTATCGAACGACGAAAGCAAACGCGATCTAGTGGAATCCCTATTTAATGCATCTATATCTATATCTGAATTGTGGTCACTCGATTGAAATGAGGCTGAAGAACTGCTAGAACCTCTACGTGAATCCGAACCCCTATTGAATGCACTATTTGAAAATATCCTACTCTGAATTGCAGAGTCAGACTGGAGAATACGTTTTGGATTGATAATGTTTTCCTGTGCGTACTCTATCAATTCACATTTACTATCAAAATTATTCTTATTACCAACAATATATGCACCTGTCAGTGTGGTATTTAAATTATCATTCACGGCATTTAAATTGGCACGCAAGTTTAAATTGGCACCCGCCTCGGTCATTTCTGCTAGTTCCTTTCGTTCTTCGTTTCTAAATTGTTCTAAAAAGAATTCTTTTAAGCGTTCATGATAGGTTTTTTCTGGGTCGTTTACTTTTGAATCTTTAATACTCTGTGACAAATTGGTATCGTTTTTCGTTTCATTACTGTCTTTCGTTTCTTCATTACTTTCTATATTCATTTTTGGATTTTTATCTTCCAAAATCTTTTCCATTGGGGGTATGTAAAAGCACATGACCATGTTATTGTTATCGTTCTTGAATTCAGGAACGGTATTTTTAACTCTTCCGATTTTCTCCTTCAAAAACTCTTTATTTATACCTGGACGAATGATACCTGTTCGATATCCCATTTCAGGATAAGGAGCTAGTATATTTACTGTTTGAGTAAATGCCTTGTCTTGCTCATTAACTGACGGTTTGATTTGTTGCTCTTTAATTTTTATCATGTCGGACTCGGTAATTTTAGAAAACTGCGGTGGATACACCAGCTTAATTTTACAATCTTCCATTTTTTATCTTATATATTTTATATTTTTTTTTATGTATTTTTTGACGAAATCATCAAATTATGCAATGTACGCAGAATAATCGTCATATAATTTCGTATTGAAGACGTTATCGAAACTTCCATCCTTAAAAGTCATCAATATGTCAAAGCGAACCTGATTGATCATTTTTTTCTCCTATTACTATATTAGCTACCTCATTACTTTTTTTTTTTTGAATGCATAACATCGATATCGCAGTAAGCAAGTAAAAAAAGATACTTTTTTACTTTGGAAAAGTAAGAATAAAAAAAAACATTATTTATAAAAATGTTTCGATTTTTACTCCTTTCCTGCTTTTTACCTTTCCTTCATTCTTGGATTCCATTAACAACAATAGATTATAATCGAATTAAAATGCCTATTTGTATCAAAGATAAGGCGTACTTTATCGATGATAGGTATACCATTCACGATACTTCAAAAAAAAAACTAAAGACGAAAGTAGCGAATCATATGATATGGGTTAAAGAAAATTCATCGAATCATATGATATCAGAAGTAAGAGCTGTAGTAAACAAACCAACAATAGTAGAGGTTCCATATGAATGGGATCACATTATGTGCACTTTATTCTTATTGATTCCGTATTCGTTTCAAAAAAACCTATATTCAAGCGAAAAAATGAATACACATCTCGCAGAAATAAATCATAAAAAACTTTCCATTGTTTTTGAAGACACTATCGATGAGAACATTATAAATGGAAAAGTGGAATTAATTTCACCGTATTTATATAAATTATCTATTCGGGATGGAAATGAATGGAAAGTTGAACAACTTCTTTTTTTTATTCCTGTATCCAAAGAAAAAACAAGACTAATCTTATATAATGTGCACAGAGATGATTTTCTAA
>MDTE01136279.1_pt1 | contig 15986 bp, 15 predicted proteins | sample 811231 | NCBI WGS metagenome assembly MDTE01 (sample SAMN05326651, study PRJNA326480) | marine metagenome | isolation source: seawater | place: Indian Ocean: Red Sea | collected 2010
AGTGTATTATAAAGAAGAGCCTTTTAATGGTGTGTCTTTTAATTCCGACAATCTATAAAGTAAACTTCTTGTAATAAATTTATTACCGGCACCATCCCTTGATAATATCTCAACATCACCATCAATACATTCACCAAGTGCAAATCCATCAGGTATCCAAACTCCATTTTGAACTATCTTTGGACTAGCCGTAATACTACATCCACTAAGTAAAATTTTCATTATAAACCCTTATTATGTTATCGGCTATGATGCGATGCCCCTCTAAATTCGGATGTTGGTCTGTAACACCTTCTATAACATCCATTTTTAAATTTGAACAATTATTTTCTACCTCTGAATAATTTCTAAATAAATCACCATCAACTTTAAACCAAACTCTATTTTCTTTTGGTACTGATTTCTGTAACTCCTTTTGCCAACTCCAAACTAAAATTGGACAATCTAATGTATTTTTTACATAATCTAAAAAATTAGGCATAACTTCTTTTGACCACCACTCACAATAATCATCAAATGCTGAAATCTGTCTACTTATGTTGTGAGATGTCAATCCTTCTTTTTCGAATTTTTTTATACCTAATTTCTCACACAAATCATCTAATGTGTCTGTAGCATTACTTGGTAGGAGTCCAAAGTCTCTATATGGGTCACTCAACCCTACTATGATTAACTTAGTATTGTAAAGTGACTTGACCGGATACATTAGGTCAACATGATTTACACACCAATTTAAAATTTCATCATTACCACATCCATAATTTCTTGAACTATGAACATCTGAGTTGAAATGCTTAGCAACTAAACCCGCGTAATTATTCTGTTCCATAAACCTACTATCCTCTTGAGAAAGCAATCCTATCCAACTATGATTATCAATATATGGATGGTTTTTGATGAGATTAGCCTCTTTCCAACGATAAAAGTTTAAACCCAAACCTCTTTCATAAGAACAGCCTGTACTTATAATTAAATCCATGTCTTTACCACCTTCTCTGTAAATTGTGAATGTGAATATTCTGTGGGGTGAGCTGGGTCATTCTCACATCCCCACAAATGTCTCTCTCCTAATACTACCCATTCCGCAAGTCCACCCATTTCTACTTGTTCATCTTGATAAAACCACCAATCATCCCAATCAATCATATCCCACATATAAGAAGTTCGTGGATATTTGTCTTTTAATAATTGAGAATCTTTGGATAGTTTAGTTTTAATCTCTTTAGGCCATTTTAATTTATCACTCCACTTTTTATCTTCCATCCATCCCATCGTAAAAATTTCGTAAGGTGATAATATATTTCCCCCTTCGTAATATTCATTCGGTACTTCAAAATTATAATCGTTAAAAATATTCTGCCAACAAGACATCGTATATTTAATTCCTTCTGACTTTAAATAATTTTGTAAAGTTACAATTGATTCGAGTGTGTTGAGAAAACTTTCAGATTTATCATGAAAGTATTTGATATGTGTTTTCATAATGTCCACAATAGTAGGATTTCCCATATTTTCCAAAAAGTTTAAGTGAAATCCTAATTTAGAATGTATTAAATAATCAATTCCTTCATCAACAATATTACCCTCTTTGTTTTGTATCAATTTGTCTTGATACGAATCTATAAACCAATTATGTTTCAACGCCTCGGCTTCATTTTTATGTGGACTTATTAAAGAATTAAATGTTTCATTATCATGTAGTCTCGACCAAGCTATATCCTTTCTATCAATACCTGACCACATTACTAAAACAATAATATCGTTCCTATTGACTCCTTCATTTAAAAGTTTACTGACTCGATACATGGCACCACGAGATATCAGTTTGTTACCAGCACCAACCGAAGCATGTAAGTGCATATGATATTTATCGTTTGGTATCCAATACGGCCACGATTTTGCACAATTTGTAAAACTACAGCCTGATATTATTAAATGTTTCATCTTTTATAAGTTTAAGAATATAATTTCCCATATCCTTGTGTGCCTTTTGAGTTGGGTGATTGAAATCATCTATTCTTTCTTTATCCTCTGCCATAAATTGCCAAAAACCACCATAAGGTGATTTACTTTTAATAAATTTTTTATATTTAAAATTTTGTACATCACTATCAAAGTAAAACCAATTTTCTTGATTAACCTGTTTCCACAGATAATTAATATGTGGAATTTTACTCAAATCAGCAAAAATTCCTAAGTAATCATGTTGAGTAATATTATCCCAACTACTAAAAAATATGTAATCAATATTATTTTGTTCAAGATAATATTGTAAAAATAAAATATTTGATAAGTATTCAATCATATTGAAATGATAATTTGAATACATTCCATGATATGGTGTAAAAAAATCATTTTTGATTCTCATATCTTCGTCCACACCCTTACCTTTTACAAAATCAAGAACATAAGTAATTGTCTTTCCTAATTTGGTTACTTCAACAAAGTCGTTTGACCCACCTGAACATGCCCATCCTAATTTTTTTGGTCGTGTATGAACCTCTCCATCCCAATCATCAAGTGGTATAGGTTTTAAACCAAATCCTAAATCCTCTTCAACAAACATATCTTGTCTTGCAGTGCCCGTCCATTGATTTACAAATAGTATTTCAGAAGTATCGTATGATTTTTTTAAATTTTCAATATATGATATGGCACTATGTACGATAAATTTATTACCAGAACCACCATTTGCAATATTATGATGTTTAAGAATACCACCTTTGTTTTGTAATTGACTTACCCAACTAAAACCATCGGTATGGGTAAAACTACAACCATTACCTAATAAAACCTTATATTTCATTTTACTTGTAAATAAAAGGGTCTCGTTTTTTTAACTCTTTAAGTCTTTTTTTATATGCAAAATGTAATTTTACTTTATATACCAAAAAACTTATCCACGAGAAAAACTTTTTCATAAAAACTCCTTACTGAATTTTTTCTAAAAATTGTAAAAACAACTTTTGTCTATTGAAATTTATGTAATGGTTTTGATTGAATTTTACCTTATCCACCATTACATTATAATATATATCATTTAATTTTTCTTTTCCTAAATTACAGACTCGTTCTAACTCGGATAATACTTTATAAAATCTTTTCTTTGGGTCTACGATATTATCATAACCTTCATCAAATAATTCACCAAAAGTCTTGAATCCGAGTTTTCTCAAATGTGCTAACGCTCCATATCCTCCAAGTAATAAAAATGGATTTAGAAGTAGTGCTTTAAAAATTTTTTCACTCATACTTGTTACATGAGCATAAGACTCATCCTTATTGTCACCCCAATCCCTAAAATAACTCTCAGTAACCATACTAAAATAAGAATTTTCAAAATGTTCAAGTGGATAGTGCTGAGTGGTCATGTTTGAATGGTCTACATATTTTCTATCAAGAACTATAGGATTATGTTTTGTTAATAAAGATACATAACCTTTATTAAACAATTCTCTTTTCTGTAATTCTTCAACAAATCTGACTCTATAATCTTTAGGGTCACCATTATAACACACATAAATTTTTTCTCTATCTTTTTTTGTAAATTGTATATCGTGATTCAAACGGCCATTTACAAAAAATACATCCATGTTTTCGAAAATAAATGTATCAATTTGTATTGATTGAATATTAAGATTTAGATTATTGAGTTGTTTCCACTTTTCGAATACTATTTTACAATTTATATCATATCCTATGATAAAAATTTTAGATTCATCCACATTTAAAGGTTTTATATATTTGTATAAATTTATAAATAACTCATGATGAAATCCTTCGTGCTCTTTGGCCAACACAACAAAACTATTTTTCAAATTCAAAAATTTTTTAATATCGTTTCCATACTTTGAAAAATCTTCTATACCTTTCAGCACCAATATATTCTTTTCATTTGGATTTAATTTTAATTTGAACTCTGAAACTGAAAAAGAACACAAATCTCCGAAAATACTATTACATCCAAATCTATCAAACATACAACCATGATACTGAGATTCTTCAAAGAATAAAAGATGATTTTTCATTCAATATCTATTCTCTCTCTTTTTATTTCTTTTCCGACATTCATAAATGAATCTTTGAGTACATAACCTACCAAGAAAGACATTCTCCATCTATCTTTTGTTTTATTTTCATCAGAACCATGTAGTACATGAGAATGAACAAAAGTAACATCACCCTCGTCTGTTTCCATGTAGGTCTTGTCGTACTTATCAACCCATTTTCCATTTTTATAAGTGCCAGGTATGAATATAGGTTTACCTCTTTCATTGCTCCAACCCTTTGGATTTGTTTTCATTCTTTCATAATCTTTCAAATCATCAGGTATAGGGTAACAAACTTTTTCCTTGTGACTTCCAAAATACCAATACATACCACCATTTTCAGAATCAGATGCATCAATAGATAAACTAATATTTATAACATGACCCCAATCACAATGGGTATAAAAAATATTCTGATGTACATCTCTACCTAACTCACCTGGTGGTTTAAAATAAATCCATGTTTGAGATGCTTGAAGTTTTACATCTTCAAATGGTATATTAGTATCGAACGAAATAAATCTACGAGAATATTCTACAAGTCGATTGTCTAACATTAAATCATAAAATACTTTAGATACTTTATTTGGGTGCATATAGGGCTTAGAACCTTCTATTCCATTTTCTTTCCAATTGGAATCTCGTTCTTCTAATAATCTAATTGCTTCTTTTCTGAAAACTTCTGTTTCAGCTTTACTAAAAAAGGGTATTTTTACAACTCCTTTTTCAATCCAATCTTTTTTAATATCCATTAAATTTTCCTAAATGTTTCAGCTATTCTATTTGAATTATCTTCGACAAGTATTTGGTAATTATGCAAAACTATATCAAGAGTATTTTTTAAAAATTCTTTTCTACCATTTTTGTCAAGTAAACAGAGTTTTTTTACTTCTTTTATAGCTAACTTCATCCGACTATAATTATCAACCTCTTTATCATATGACTCATCTATGAATGGTTCGAATGTTTTGAATCCATAACTTCGTAGTAATTCAAGTGAATTACAATCACCAATTAAAATGAAAGGATGGTGATTATAAATAGCTTTAAATGTCTTTTCTGATAAAAATTTACATCTCCAAACAAAATGTGTTTCACTTACAAGTGAAAAGAAAGTTTTATCATAAGGCCATGATGTAGATGTATCAAAATGATTTGTTTCCCATTCATCAACATCAATTACTTTGGGTGAATCGGCCACTAATGTTTCCAAAATTTTTTGATGTTTATTTGCAGTAATGGATGATATATTGAAATGATATTTTCCATTTGTAACTATTCTTGATAAATCATCATCATGTATTTTTTGATACGAGGTCAATGAATTTTCTAATAATTTATTATCTTGAAGCATGGTCAATAATAATGTTCGGTGGGGATTTAATAAATTTCGATTGAAACACAAAAAACTATTATCATATTTATCAGTTTTTGGTTCTGAAGATTCCCAATTATTTGTTTTTATAAATGCCTTGATAGACTCACGATATCCTAAGAATTGTATAATATTGATATCACTTTCATCACGATAATCAGAATTTGTTTTCCATGATTTGTAAGAATCATTCATTAACATATTTGAACTGACAAATGTTATTTGTGATGAATCAAAACCAAGTCTCCTTGCCTCATTATGTAACTCTTGACAAATATTCAAATCTCTTACAATCAAAGGATGTGCCTCACTGCCCCACCACACAAGAAGTTTAGCTCTTTTGTTTCTTATATCGTCTAATGCAAGATTTGATATATTTTTCAGAAAAAAATCTATCCGTTGGAGATTCTCATCAAATCCTAACCAATCATAAGGGTCTCCTAATGGTTCAACTATGTAAATATATTTTTCTCTATTTAGATTATATAATTCGACACTATTAGTTTCAAATGGTATTTCGGCTCTTGAAAGTAATTCATGCCAAGACGAGGGTAAATGTGTTATAAATGCGCTAGAATCATCAGACCAAAGATTAGGATGTTTTATTTCTTCATCTTTGTAATTGTCAAAACCAAACCTATACATTATTTACCAACCAAGTCTTCGTAATTTCCTCTGTGATACACATTATATGGTAATTTTAGTTCTTTAAAAAGTTCTTCGATTCTAATAATTCTATCAAGTCTTTGCTCTACAGTATTGAATTCAGTTGTCCATTGAACCTCATTTTTGAACTCAATCCAATTACCTTCCTTTTCCCATTGTTTTAGTAATGGTTGCCACAATAAAAACAAAGAACAAGTCAACACTTCATGTACGACATCGTGATACTCTCTTACAAAATCCATAGTCTTTTGAAAATCTTCCTCACTTTCATTCAAGTATCCTATGATTAATTGTAACATTATTTTTATCGGTCTATCACTTGTTCTGTTTACCTCTCTGATGTTTCTGAATATTTCATGAGTTCCCTCAATACTTGAATATTTTTTCATATGTCTGAGTACAGGTTTAGAAGCTGATTCCAAACCCGATATCATCCATTCTACTCCAGCCTTATTATAAAGTCTGACATTGTTAATATCCCTCATAGGCATCTGTATTCTGAAGTTACCACCCCATTTTATATAACCATCACCCCATCCTTTATCAATTATCATTTCACACAATTGTTTCAACCATAATGGATTTCCATTTACGATGGAATCGTGACAAAAGAAACCTGTCTTACCTTGTTTGACCCAATCCTCTATTTCACCTATGACAGATTCGTGTGACCTATAACGAAAGTCAGGTACAAAAGTTGGAACGGAACAAAAAGTACATCTATACGGACATCCTTTACTAAATACTAATGGTACTGAGTCTCCGTAACTTTTTAAGTAGTAAAAGTTACCTTTTAAATCCTCATAATCAGGAAAGGGTAAATCTTCCATCGCAGTATTATCTCTTTTTTCATTATATACCCAAGAAACAAATACTGTTTGTAAAGAATCAGGTTCCGTTTTATGTTTTTGCCAAATTAATCCATTTATCTTATTTAATTCTTCATGTGTTTCATTACAATTATATAAATCCACTAAGGTCTGTTCACCATCACCACGAACTATATAATCAATCCAATGATAGGTGTCGATATTGTATTCATTACTTGGCATCAATCCTCCATTCAACATTTGTGCACCATTACCACCGAGTAATGTTTTTATATCAGGATATCGTTCTTTTACTAATTTAGAAAGTGCAAGTGATGCGTCAATATTTCCATCAATCAAACTGAATCCAAAGAATCTTGGTTTGGCTTTATCGATGTATTTAGATATAAAATCCATCATCGCATATATTTCTTTATGTTGATACATAATCCAAAATTTACCACTATTTACAAATGTATTGAAATCACCCATAAATTTACCTCTCAGGTCGGGTGGATTTTCATAAAAATAGTCTATAATTGGGTCTATGACTTTAATGGAAATATCAGAGTGATATTTATTAATATAAGATTTAAGTGCTACAATACCTGAATAATAACCTGATTCATTTATATTCGGAACCTGCATCAAAAGAATATCAGTTTGTTCAATGGTTTCATATTCGAAATGATGTTTTTTTTCTAATTCATCACCTCGTTTTCTAGCATCAGAAGATTGACGAGTTGCAACTTCTAAATTTATATCTACTTTTAAATCTTGTTGTCTCTCGGCATGCTTGAGTTCATCTTTAGCTATTCTTTCATCTTTGTGAAATTTATCTAATTCTATTTTTGAATTTTTTTTTGTTTCCCCAACAAGTAGGTCTTTTATCAGAGGCATTAGTCTTCCAATTTAACATGGTTCGGTATTTCACACTCACATTTAAAATCAAATATTTGATGTTTTGTATTAAATAAATATTCAGAATTTTCGATAGAATAACTTAAATCGTTTAATCCATCATTATCAGTATTAATAATACCACCTTGAACTCCTTCAACGAATCTTCTTTCATTTATGCTTGTATCATTTTGATGAACCCATTTTCCACCTACCATATCATTTCGTTTGTGAAATTGTGAAAAATATCTACCTGCTCTGTTTCTGAATGGTAATGTCGTATAAGATATGTTTTCTATTTTTTCAGAATCTATTATACCACCTTTTTTAATACCATGATTTCCATATCCACTTGAGTCAATTACTATGTCATCTTGAACATCAGAAAAATTATAGTTTAATTTTACATCACCTATTGGTGTTGGATAATCATGAGAGTAATATTCTTTTATCTCATCATCTTTTAACGACCTATCCCACATCACAACTTGTGCAACATCACCTGCGAAAAATATCTCATTTTCTTTTCTTGGGTCTCCAACTCCAATATAATATGGATTTCCACCATATCTTTTTAATGGTGTTTGAAATCCTAATGGTGATTGTGAACCATGACCAAATCTTGAATCAGACTCACGACCATTCAAATAAAACCTCATTTCTTGTTTTTCCACATCCACAGTAACCATTAAATGTGTCCACACATCAGGTGGTCTTTTAATCCACATATAAGAGTGGTGATTTTTTGCATCAAACAATCCGAAAGAATATGCGTCTGAATTGTCCCAACCCAAACCCATTTGAAAACTCGGTCTACCTAAAATGTACTGATGTAAAAACTTTCTACCAACAACATCTCCTATCAAATACTTCGGTATGTCAAATCTGTCTTCAGACCTTACCATAATAGCAAATGTGAAACTTTGGTGAGTTAATTCTCGAATAGAATCTGTAGGAGTTATTTTGACATATTCATTCAATCCATTTAATCTTAAAAAATTTACTTCATCGTCTATTTTATGATTCATGAAAGTTGTATTAGCCAGACCTTTTTGTTTTACTCTAAAAAGTAAATCATCATCTTCCATACCCCAATTCCAATATCCGTTCGAATATCCGTTAACTAACTCATAATGTTCTTTAGTAAATAAAATAGCCCCACCAAAATATTCTTGATACTTCAAACCATAGTCGAATTGTGCTACATGAACAGCCAAATGTTCGACTTTTTCAGGATATGAATAATCACATGAATCATCTTCAGGCAACATATCAATGTCATGGAAACAAAAATAATCGTAACCTTCTTTTTTTGCCAAATCAAAAGCTACATTCTTTGACATACCTCTATTAAAACCACTTATTGAGTTTGGATAAATTTGATTTGCTACAAAAATCTTGTATTCGATATCTTTATCTTTAAAAAATTCATCCATATGGGGAATGAATTTCGCTAAATGTTCTCTTCTTTTATAGTGTGGAACACATATTGCTAATTTTTTTGTCATTTTATTTTTATAAATTCGTGTTTTTCTAAAAATTCTTCTTTATCTACAACTGAGTATTCTAATGTAGAAAGACCATCTTTGAGAGAATCCTCTAATCCTTTTCTTACCTTGTTGAAAAATCTCAACTGATTACTTCGTGATTCCCAATGTTTAAACTTTGTATTGTCCCATCCATTTTCTTCATGTTCTAAACAACTAAATTTACCATCTCTTCTATTTGGTAACTTTAATTCTTCTCCAAGAAATAATTCTCTTTCTCTGAATATACCACCTGTAATTTTAGCATGATTATCATTACCACTTTTGTCTACGACCATATTCCGTGTTATATTTCCAAAGTCCCAATATCCCACAACATTGTGAGAAGACATATAGTGGTCTTCACCAGCTCTCCATCCAACATATTCTTTTTGTTTAGTTACATTATATGGAAACCCATCGTTAAAACATACTTTAACCTCTTTAGGACTCAATACTTTATTCCACATTGTTATTTGTGCTATGTGACCCTTAAACCACCCAATATCAGAAATATTAGCATTTGGATTAGCACACCCAATAAAATAGCTAGTTTGATTTGCAGCTCTCAAGTTGTTACTAAAATCTGACGGAGAGTTCTTACTTTCTCTTCCATCCACATATAATCTCAATCTTTTTAATGTAGAATCTACAGTCAATAAAACATGAGTCCAATGAGGGCCTTTTTTCTCGGAAGTGACCATATATTGATTTCTTTGTACATCCCAAACAGCACCTTTGTATTGTTGTGCACTTGTGAATGCTATACCTGTATGAAAACCTGGTCGAGAAAATATATGAAATTCATCGTAATCCTTTTCAGGATTTAATTCTAATTCTTTACTTGGTTTTACCCAAGCTTCTATAGAAAAAGAATTATTAACTACTTTTTGTATTGATGGCGATAAAGGAATTTCACAATAATCTTTGCCTGTAAATTCCATAGTATCAACAATTCTACTTTTCTTTGTCTTACCAACACCTACCCATCGAGTATCTAATGGAACGGCACCTTTCCTTAATCTATATAATAAATCATCATCTTCGAATCCCCATCCCCAATACTTATTTGAGAATCCATTTACCCATTCAAAGTGTTCTTTATTTATTAGTGTAACACCACCAATATACTCTTCATAAATCAATCTGTAATCAAACTTACTGAGTTTGGAAGCTAGATGAGTTGGCTTATCAACCCAAGAATAATCACAAGAATTATCTTCAGGTAACATATCAACATCATGAAAACAAAAATAGTTGAAATCTTGTTTTACTGCTATATCGTAACCAACATTTAATAACCAACCACGATTAAACGGCCTATCATCACCTTGTTCGATGATAAAAATTTTATAATTTATATTCTTATCACTCAAGAACTCTGTCATGTGGGGCACAAATCTAGCTAAATGTTCCTCTCTATCACGATAAGGAACAATAATAGCTAACTTAGGTTCTGTAACTATCAATGTTTATCCAAATAGTTTCTTAACTACTGATTTTTTCTCCTCACTACCACCACCTTGATTAAGTGCTTTCACTAACTCTTGAGCGACATCTGAGGCACTACTTTGTGGTTGTTGTGCGTTTGCTACATAACCAACTGGAGCACTTTCTACATAATTTTTTATTATGTTGTAAATTTCCCAAAGTTTCCAATCAATAGCTTCAACTTTTTCTTCAATAGCACTTATTGATTTTACTGTAACAGCCGACAATTCATTGTTTAATTGTGGCTGAGATGTTGTTGGTTTCTCTAATGCATCTCTTGCATCTGTTGTGGTTTTTTTCTTAGTTGCCATAACTATTTCTCCTTATACTATGACCTGTATTAATTCATGGTCTTGTTTAAAATTTTCTCTTTTTACTATTCTAAAACGAGTATTACCAAGACCATCCTCTTTTAAATGTTTTTCCATGTCATACATTCTCGATGTAAATAAATTTTTACATGCCATGTTTGTTTCTAATTCTATTTCATCTGATTTCGTAAATAATTTATATTGAAAATTCGAGCCTATAAAACCAAAATAACCATTTCTTCTATAAGGTAAATATTCAGTTGATGGTTTTTTTATCTCTTTTTTTGCATATTGTAAACCTTGTGATATACCATGATTATCTTTTGAACTATCGAATATAATATTATCGTAACCAGTTTCAAAACTCCAATATCCCACTGGTGTTTCTGAAGTATTGTAGTAATCGTTATAGATACCTTTTTGGTAAATTTTCAAAATTTCAGCATCGTTCAAAGTGTAGTCCCAAGCACCACACTCAGATATAAAACCTTGAAATGGATGCATAGGTCTGTTTCTCTCGAAACTTGCCATACCAATGTGTAAATTGTTATTTGTTAACCTTTTTTGCTGACCTTGAAGTACAGACTTTCCGATATAATTTCCATTTAAGAAAAGTTTCAATTCATCTGTTTGATTATTGAATGTCATTACAACATGATAAAATATATTTATGTCTATTTTACAAGTCACATAATAGTAATTGCTTTTATAATCCCACATTCCTACTTTTAATTTTCCATCATGTGTAACGGAAATACCTGTATGATATCCTTCTCTTCCAAATAGAAAATATTCTGAAAAGTGTTTATTAGATTGAGGTCTGAATTGAGGAAAATTCTCTACACTAAACCAACATGAAATAGAAAAGTTTCCATCAGTCAATCGCTTCAATGAATTTGTCTCACAATTAATATCGATTCTTGAGTTCATACCATCAAATACTGCACAATTTTTATATTTAGATTTTGTAATTTTTTCGTGTAAATCAAATCCACTATTGACCAACCTACATAAAAAATCTTTTCCCACATATGATGAACCCCAATAATCATTTGAAAACCCATTTATCTTTTCAAAACTTTCTTTGGAAGAAATTATAGCACCATCAAAAAAGTTATCTTCCACCTTTTCAAAATCAGTAAATCCGTCTATTTCCTCTTGTTCACCAAATTTTAATTTTTTTATAGAGGACAATAGACAAGTCGGAACTCTTGTGTTTTCAAAATTTATATCATCATTGAGAGCAATCAAATAAGAGTCTTGGAAGCAAAAATAATCAAAGTAATTTTTATTTAAGAGGTATCCAATATTAAATAGTTTTCCTTTGTTTACAGGTCGGTTTGATTTTTGTTCTACAAAAATAAATTTATATTGTCCTTGAAAATTTTTCAAAATTTCTTTATAATGATTAAGTTGATTTTCGGCTAAGTCCATATCATATGGAATGATGAATGCTAATTTACTCATGTGCGAAATTCCAATGATTGTATTCTTATCTTATCCCATTGGGAATAATCATAATAATTTTTTTGTACTTCTTCTATCATAAATCTTTTATCAGATATGTCGATATATCCATTATTGTCCATTATATAATCAAACATTTTTTTATATTCTTCGTGATATGTATAACTTTTCTTTATCCTTGATACATCTCTAATTCTACTAATCACGGAGATGTCCCATTTAAAATGATGAACTTGTATAAAACACTTATCCACAGGATATCTCAATGGATGATTCCACTTATCTCCGTATGTATCGTCATCATCTATCTTCGCATAATGTTGTCCATTAGTAACTTGTATTTCACCTTTGGTGACTACGGTTTTGTTTGGACAGGCGTTAGATACTATGTGTCTAAATGACCCACCCAATGGAAAATCTTTAAAAATATCACTATCTTCTGTAATGGTTGGAAAACTACCACCAGCTCCTATTCTATCTAAAAATGCACCTGTAATAAACTTATATCCATACTCTTCACATTCATCAATCAGTTCATTTATTGGTTTAGGATAAAAATGGAATTCATCATCATCTGAAACAATCCACCAGTCATTTGGTTTCAATAATTTTGTTTGATTATATAACTCAGTAACTCTTTCCCAATTAAATGGCTCTTCTATGGTAGTATCGTGAATGTCTATATTTAAATCTTTGGTGATTTGTTTTACTTCAGATAAAACCTTATCTTTGTTCGAAGATAAATATACAACAACAAATATTTCATCGACAATATCTTTGTAGTGATTCAACATATGCCTCAACATAGTGGTATTGTGACCACATACTGTAACTAAATTAATACTCATATTAAACTTTTACATTGTTCATAGAATTCTTCCATCTCAGGAAAAGTTTCTAAGAAGTTTTTCTTTCTCCTCTTATCATACTCGTCTATAAATTTAATAAAATCTTGTCTTTGTCTAATCAACCAATTTACATCTTCAATAGGTTTTTTTACCCAATCCAATGTTCTTCTTAATTTTTCTCTTTCAAAATCATAAAATCCACAATGACCATGCCCATAAATATGAACATATTTTTCATCCGACATAGAATCCATCAATTCAATATCCTTTTCAATTTTATCAATCCACTTTGTAGATAACAATCTAATTTGTAAAAATTCAGGATGTCTTAAATAAGCAGTATCTAATATAATTGCATAATCTCTATATCTTTTACCATTGTAATGTTTCTTCTTCATTTCAAACACATTATTAATTACATGGTCGTATGTAGAAACACTCATTAGGTTATATGTAGCCATTAAGGTAATTGATGCCTTAGGAACAAATGTTAAAAACTTATCCACATTTTTCCAAAATCTGTCACACAACATTCCATCTCTTATGTATTCAGCTCTTTTATTTTCAGCCTCAACCGAAGTAAATAGTGCAAAGTTCCAAACTAAATCATTTTCTGTAATGTATTTTACCTTGTCTATAAATTCATCTACTAAGTTATCAGGTATTGTCAAGTTAGAATTGATAGATAGTTCAAGTCTTGGGTTTAAGTTTGGATTTTCTATAATATAATCTAAAACTTGAAAAGTATCTCTATGTAATAATGGTTCACCACCTGTCACCCTAAATGTATGCAATTCAGGATATAAATCAGGCCACCATTCCCAAAATGCTTCCCTATATGGATTTGGTTGTGTATGTGGTATTGGAACAATACCATCTCTTTCCATCCATTCGATATTATTATACATACCACTTGTTGGATAGTGACCTTTATTTGTAATTTCAGCTTGCCAATTAGAACTACTTTTGACATCACAATACGAACACCCTTGATTGCATTGATTTGAAAAACTTATCTCAACATATTTTGGTTGAACATTATCGTTAGGGTCGGAGTCTCTTATCTTTTTGAAATCACTAAATGCCCATCCTTCTCCACTTTTTAAATGTCTATCACTAAATGAATCAGGATTTGCATCTTCAACATTCCAACAATAATCACACTCCTTTGGTCTACCACCATTCAACATTGTTTTTCGTTGTGCCTTTTTAAATTTTGTGTTGTGGAGAGCACTTGGATTTTTTTGTAATTCAGAAATTGGAACTACATGAGGATAAGGATGGTGACAACTGTGAGTTTGACCTGTCTGTAGAAGAATACTTACTTGATTCCATTTAGCTAAACAGAAACCAGGTCCTACATTATTTAACTCATCTTTTAATTTACTCATGGCGTGAAGTCCGTGAATAGATGGTTGTTTCCAAAACATTTCTTTAGATAAAGATTCTTTACTCTCACCTTTAGTTTTTTCGAAATACTTTAGTTTAATTCTATACTTAAGTTCGTCTTCAGGTGATTTAAGTGTATTTTCAGCTCTCAATTCCCATATTTCATTATCTATATATTCACTTGACCATTTCTGACATTCAACAAACTTTAGTCTGTATTCTAATTCAACATAAGGTATTTCAAAGTCCACCCCAATGTTAGTTCCATCTGATTTTGTCTGAACATAGTTTTCATTTTTACTCCAATATTCCCAACAATCATCAAGAAATTCATTCATATACTTTTGACATTCAAGTAAGGCTATTCTGTATTTTGTTTCTTCAGATGGGTCATTACATTTATTATTTTTAATTAACTGTTTTATTCTCTTTTCTACATATTCTGATGTGTGTTTCTCACTCTCCATCAAGTTCATCACTATAAAGACGAAATCACCACCTGTAAGATATTCTCCTTTTTGTTCCCTCTCGTAATTATAATGACCAATGTATCTGTCCATATGTTTTTTAACAAAAGGAGATATAAACTGAATACACTCTTGTATTTTTATTCTGTTTTTAAGTTCATCTTTTGGAGACCACTCGTGTTTACTAAAATATTTAGATAATACTTTCTGTGTTTCTTTAGAATTCCATGTTTCACATTCTTTATATGCAATCCTTGTCTCCAATTCCTCTCGTGCATTTTTAGGATTCCATTGTGATGTTCTTTCTTCAATAAATGGTGATGTAACAGACTTACACTCGTCAAGAGCAACAAGTGAATCTATTTCGTAAGTTACATTTACATATGTCTCTTCGTAATCTTCCCATCTTTTTCCAACATACGGACTTGATTTCAATAATCCTTCAATTGTTTGAAATTTTGACATATAGTAAATTGTCTTGGAATTTGTATCAATGAGTTCGGTTTCCGCCAATCTTGTTTTTACATAATCTGATAAATCGTATGTTGATATTTCCTGCTCAATCCAATCAGCCTCTTCCTCATCCCAATGTGAAAATAGTCTGTTACATTCTTGTAATTCTTCTTGTGTTATTTCTTTAATCATCTTTTCTCAAAATTGTTAAACCTGTTGTGGATAATTTATTAGA
>MDTE01024731.1_pt1 | contig 15985 bp, 16 predicted proteins | sample 811231 | NCBI WGS metagenome assembly MDTE01 (sample SAMN05326651, study PRJNA326480) | marine metagenome | isolation source: seawater | place: Indian Ocean: Red Sea | collected 2010
ATCCGAAATAGCAACAGGCAAACAACTTTCTCGCTTTTGGCTACACAACGGAATGGTCAATGTAGAAGGCCAAAAAATGAGCAAATCACTAGGAAATTTTACAACAATTCGAGCGCTACTTTCCGAAGGGATCTCTCCGATGGCATTAAGACTGTTTGTATTACAAGCTCATTACCGCAAACCACTTGATTTCACAAATGAATCACTAAAAGCAGCCTCATCAGCATGGAAAGGCCTCAACGGGGCTCTCTCCTTGGGAAATAATTATGGTCATTTAATTGGCTGCCCTGAAATAACGCCTGCAATAGACGAAAGTTCAAAGGCTATATCAGATGAGGTATGCATTGAGATAAGCCAACGATTCATTGACGCTATGAATGATGATCTCAATACGTCTATGGCGTTATCAATAATCTTTGAACTTGCTCGTCCTCTAAAAACACTTGCAAATAAATTAGATCGTGGAGACAAAAATGCTTTTCAACCAAATGATCAGAAGGCTTTGTCCAATCGGTGGAATCTCCTTGTCCAGTTAGCTGGAGTCCTTGGTCTAAAAGCAGAAACCACAGCAAGGAGTTCTTCAGAGAGTGAATATTCAGATGATCTCGGCAAAATCAAGGCTGCTATAGCAGAACGAAAAGAAGCAAAGGCAAATCGTGATTATGCTAAAGCCGATAAAATCCGCAATAAGCTCAAAGCTCTTGGCATTGAATTGGTTGACAAGTCAAACGGGGAAACCGACTGGATTTATCTCTAAAGACTAGGGGAAAAGGATTGCTACAAAAACAATGAAATTTTTATGCTGGAAACCATTTTAGATAAAGATCCCAAACGCTAACTATTAAGCCACAAGCGATTACAGGTGGAGATACCCAGCGAAGCATAAACTTCAACAGATATCTAACAGGTCTAGATGTCTCACACCCTGATAAATCCTCATCAAATCGGCGTGGGACAACCCAACCCAATAAAATAGCAAGCAGAAAACCTCCTACTACTAAAAGTAATCCACCAAATACTTGAATCATAAAATCCAGTGCCGCTTCAGATTTAACAGCGGGAAGTCCCAACAAGAAAATCAAAATCATTGAAAGCCAAACAGAACGATTGCGACTCCAAGCAAAGCGTTCCATCAAGCAAAAAACTGGAACCTCTAATAATGAAATAGAAGAAGTGATCGCTGCGATATAAGCAAGAAGAAAAAAGGCAATAGCAACAATGCGGCCTGTTATACCAAGAGAGGAAAGTCCGGTAGGTAAAGAGATAAAGAGTGTCCCAACAGTCGAACTGCTGATAACTTCTTTTAGACCAAAGCTCATCACCACGGGGAAAGTCACCATTCCTGCCAGTACCCCAACTGCTGTATCCATTCCCACAACAGCCACCGCCTCACGAGGCAGATGATTACGACGATCCAAATAGGCCGAGTAAGCCATTAAACAACCAATTCCAGTACCAATAGAAAAGAAAGCCTGCTCAAAAGCATTTCGAATAGTTGTTGAATTAAAAAGCTGTTGGGAATCAAAACGAAATAAAAAAGTTTTATATCCCTCCCAAGCACCAGGTAATTTTGCTGCCCACAAGGCCAATGCAAATAGCAATAGGAATAACAGCGGCATGCACCATCGCGTCAATCGTTCGATCCCACCACGAATACCTGCAGACACAACTATCGCTGTTAAAGCCAAACTGAACAATTGACCCAATAAAACGCTATTTCCAGTACTGACCGTCCCAAAAAAAGCCTTGGCCTGATCAATGTCACTTGGAAGGCCAAACAATAATGAATGCAAAAGTGTATGAGCCGTCCACCCCATCAAAACCGCATAAAAAGCAAGGATTCCGCAAGATGCAACCACAAAAAGCCATCCCATTGACTGCCAACGATGTCCTGCAGCCTCAACCGGAGCACTAATGGGGCTTTTCCCGGTACTCCTCCCAAGAACCATTTCTGCTACCAATACTGGTAGGCAAACAACCAAAACAATCAAAAAATAAAGTATGAGAAACGAACCTCCCCCTCCTTGTGAAGCACGATAAGCAAAGCCCCACAAATTACCCAGGCCAACGGCACTACCCGCGGCAGCCAACACAAAGCCAGTTCCAGATCGCCAATGTTCTCTAACCGCCATTAAAAAGTCCTCTTACCTCACTCCAAAATTAATCCATAAAAAACTTGCTGAGAATAAACCGTGTAATGGGAGACTGGTATTAGTTGCCCGAACATTGTGAAAGCTATCAGCGTTCTGGGCTCCACCGGTTCAATAGGGACTCAGACACTAGATATTGTTGAGGAATTTCCCGATCGGTTCAAGGTCGTTGCTCTCACTGCAGGACGTAATCTGCAACTTCTTGTAAAACAAATCCAACTACATAATCCCGAAGTTGTAGCACTTGCAGACGAATCACTATTGCCGGAGCTTCAAGAGCTCCTGAATTCACAAGGTTTTCAAAAGAGTTCTAGAAACTTACCCAAATTAATAGGAGGCCCTGATGGGCTGAATGCGGCAGCAGCATGGGACACAGCAGACCTTGTGGTGACAGGCATTGTTGGATGCGCTGGCCTGCTACCCACTTTGGCAGCAATCAGAGCCGGAAAAGATCTTGCACTAGCCAACAAAGAAACACTTATTGCAGCAGGCCCAGTAGTGCTTCCGGAACTGAAAATCAGTGGCAGCCAATTGCTGCCTGCCGATTCAGAACATTCTGCAATTTTTCAATGTTTACAAGGAACTCCGTGGGCTGAAAATGCTCGCCTTTCAACAGGTATTCCTACTCCTGGGCTACGCCGAATTCAACTCACAGCATCAGGAGGAGCTTTCCGTGACTGGGCAGCAAAAGACTTAAAAAAAGCAACTGTTAGTGATGCCATTAGTCATCCCAACTGGAGCATGGGTCGCAAAATTACAGTGGATTCAGCCACACTAATGAACAAAGGGCTAGAAGTTATCGAAGCTCATTACTTATTTGGTTTGGATTACAACCACATAGAAATCGTTATTCATCCGCAAAGCATCATTCACTCAATGATCGAACTAGCTGATTCCTCAGTATTAGCTCAACTTGGATGGCCGGATATGAAACTTCCAATCCTGTATTGCATGAGCTGGCCACACAGGCTTGAGACTCCCTGGCGCAGACTAAACCTGACAGAAGTGGGGCAACTCTCTTTTCAAGCTCCTGATACCGCTAAATACCCCTGCATGGAACTTGCATACGCTGCTGGTCGAGCTGGTGGAACCATGCCAGCTGCTTTAAATGCGGCAAATGAAGAAGCAGTTGCTCAATTTTTAGAAGAGCGAATTACCTTTCTAGACATTCCAAAAGCCATCGAGGCTGCTTGTGAGAAACATAAAACAGACCTAAAAACAAATCCCAGTCTTGAAGATATTCTTGAGGTTGACAAATGGGGGCGAGAAATTGTGCGTGAAGAAATACAAAAGGGGTCTTTTTAAATTTCAATATAAAAAGCATACGCTTTGACTGTAAATAATTAATGGGTGGATATTTATAAAAAATTTGAACTCCTATCAAATCCAACTTTCTTCTTATATCTCTTCTAATGATTAGAAATCATTAGAAGAGATAATTTTGGTAGAGTTACCATCAAAGAAACCTTTGAGATATAGATTTTCCTCATCATTTAAAGCAATTAAACCATAAGTTAAGCAACCATTTTTGAACTAAATCATCCCCCCAACACCCTTTCACCCCATGGAAACCATTATGTCCACCATGCTTAGTTAAAACGACTTGAACTCTAGAATTTTGATTGAAAGAGATAGTTTCTATCAACTTTTTAGCACCTTGAGCTGGGACCCAAGGATCGTCTAAAGCTTGCAAAAAAATCATCGGCGGCATCTCACTTAAAGCGCTGCAAAGACTCTGCAAAGGTGATGCTTCTAAATAGTAAGCATTAACATCTCTATACCCCCACCTGGGAGCAGTAATTGCCGAATCAAAAGCACGAATAGTTAAAGAAAGATTATCCTTGTTGCAACTAGTAAGGAACTCTTTTTCATCATCACTAACACCAAAGGGATCTGCAAGTGTCTGTCGCACAAGCCTCTTGAGTAACCAGCGCTGGTAAATACTATTTCGAAAGCGCTCTATAGATAAACTACATTCTTCTAAATCAAGAGGGCTACTAGTACAAATCAAAGCATCTAACAATGGTTTATCACTTTTAAAAGACTGTTTGTTTAACAAGCATGCATTTAACAACATAGTTCCACCTAAAGATATCCCTGCCCCAAACAAAGGTAAGGGCCCTTTTCGACCAGAAGAATTTTCACCTAAAACCTCACAAAGCTGTCGTGCTTTCTTAATAACTGGCATCAAATCACTATTACATTGAGCCGCATATGTGCCACCTGCAAGATGCCTTCCAGGATCAGCACCTCTAAGATTCAACCTCAACACCCCGAAACCCGCCTGCAAAAACCTCAAGCCCATTCGACGCAAGCCAAGGCGCCTACTCGAACCTCCCAATCCATGAAGCAGAAGTACAAGACCACGTGTTTTAGAGGAGTCTTGAGGGAGATCTAAAAAGGCCAACAAGTGCCCTTTCCCAGAATCACAAGTTGGCAATGAAGGTACAGGAATTTCATATGGTTCTCCACTATCAAGCGGCAATTTTTCTGAAACAAAAGTATCTCGCAGTGTTTGCAGGTCGCCACCGATCCATGGAAATCGCTGTTGAAAAGTATTTTGAACTTGAAGGTCTAATCCCTCTTGGAAGGGAGAGAGCGGCTCAACCCTTCCTTCCAATGCCCAGCTCCTTCAACTCAACCAAAAGATCACCTAAAACTTTTTTAGCATCACCAAAAACCATTGAGGTATTGGATAGCTCAAACAAATCATTTTTGATTCCTGAATAACCAGAGCTCATTCCTCTCTTCACCACAAAAACTGTACGTGCTTCGTACACATCAAGGACTGGCATTCCATAAAGCGGAGAGTTTGGGTCATTCTTCGCTTGTGGATTAACTACATCATTAGCCCCAAGAACAAGAACCACATCTGTAGCGGGGAACTCTGGGTTAATAGTATCCATCTCCATAAGTTGGTCATAGGGAACATCCGCCTCTGCAAGAAGGACATTCATATGGCCTGGCATTCTGCCGGCCACAGGATGAATTGCATAACTAACGGCTATACCTGCTGATTCAAGAACACGAGTAACCTCTCGAAGCGTATGTTGAGCCTGTGCGACAGCGAGTCCATAGCCAGGAACAACAACTACTCTCTCAGCAGCTTCGATGGTAAGTGCACATTCTTCAACACTACAACTAGTGATGTTGACATACTCACTTGAATCATCTCCTGCCAAACCCTGACTGGCTCCCAATGCGCCACCAAAAAGAACTGATATCAACGAGCGATTCATTCCTCTGCACATAACCTGAGTAAGGATTAATCCAGCAGCTCCAACCATTGCTCCTGCCACAATGAGCAATTGACTTTGCACAACAAAACCTGCTGCTGCTGCTGCAACACCTGAATAACTATTCAACAATGAAATAACGACAGGCATATCGGCACCCCCAATAGGCAAAGTCACGCCTATACCTAATAAGAAAGAAGCAATTACAAGCAGCCAAAGCGCACTCTGCCCACTTAAGAAGAGCTTGACAGCACCAATCAAAGATAAAACTGCAAAAGATATGTTAATTGCATGACGCAACTTGCTTTGAGTCCAGGAGGGGGTAGACAACCATCCCTGCAACTTCGCCATGGCAACTATGGAGCCGCTAAATGTGATCGCCCCAACAAATAGAGAAATAACTATTGATAAATTCTCCCAGATGGTCTTATTGACTGCGCTCGAAGCATCATCACCAAGAAAACAAACTACTCCTATAGCTACAAGCAATGAAGACATGCCTCCACAGCCATTGAACAAAGCGACTGTTTCAGGCATAGCAGTCATAGGGACTCGCTTGGCCGTAAGCATGCCAAGCAGACCGCCACAAGCAGTGCCAATGATGATCCAAATCAATGCCTCTAAAGAAATGCCTATGGTCCCCAGCGAATCAACCACTACTGCAAGGACTGCAAGAAGCATGGCCACAGCAGCTAGGCGATTGGCCTCTCTGGCAGAGCGAACCTTAGACAAACCTTTAATTCCTATAGCCAGCAACAAGATGGCTATGAGGTCAATGGAATATTTCAGGATTGTAGAGTTAATCATTGGCTGTTTTTCCTTCTGCTAGTGCTCTTGCGGCTAAACATTGCAAGCATCCTGTCTGTAACGAGAAAGCCACCCACAACGTTAAACAAAGCAAAGCCAAGAGATATAGATCCAATAAGCATCAAAGGGAATTTGTCGCCTGCCTTGATAATCAAACTTAGGGCCGCAAGCATCGTGATTCCAGAAACAGCGTTTGCACCACTCATCAAGGGAGTATGCAAAGTTGGAGGAACTTTTCCTATTAGTTCTAGGCCAAGCAGACTTCCTAATAAAAGAATCCACAAAGCCTCAGCGTGAGAAAAATCCATTAATTCGAACCTCCTGAGTTAAATACATCGGGGCGACAGAGTTCACCTTGATGGGTAATAAGACATCCAGCTATTAGTTCATCCTCGAGGTTGAGCATTAGGTCTCCATTTTTCAAGAAGGGTTCAAGCAGCGCTAATAAATTACGAGCATATAAAGAACTCGAATGATTTGGAACAGTACATGGCAAGTCCGACGCTCCTATAAGTTTGACTCCTTTTCTAATTACCGTTTCCTCAGGGATTGTCCCTACACAATTTCCGCCTTGAGCAACAGCAAGATCAACGACAACAGAACCTGGGCGCATGCGGTCAAGCATGTCTTCATTAATTAAGCATGGTGCTTTTTTACCAGGCACTTGAGCTGTACATATAGCTACATCAACTTCAGCTAAATGATCAGCAAGTTGCTGACGTTGAGCGAGAAGGAAAGACTGAGATGCTTCTTTCGCATAGACACCTATCTGAGACTTCTTCTCTTCCATTTCTGGTGGAGAAATAAACCTTGCACCTAATGACTCAACTTGTTCCTTAACCTCTGGTCGTATGTCACTGACAAAAACAACTGCACCAAGACGCCTTGCAGTTGCAACGGCCTGTAAGCCTGCAACACCTGCCCCTAAAACTACAACTTTTGCTGGTTGAACAGTTCCAGCCGCTGTCATCAACATTGGAAAATATCGATCCAGAGCTCCTGCTGCTAACAAGACAGATTTGTAGCCAGCAACATTTGCCTGAGAAGAAAGAGCGTCTGCAGATTGAGCACGACTAATTCTTGGTAAAAGTTCCAAGGACAAAGCAGATAGATGGCCTGTTTTCAAAGAGTTGGCAAGTGCGTTATTTCGATAGGGTGCTAACAAACCAACCAACAATGCTCGAGGCTGCAATTTGGCAAGATAATCATTTTTAGGGGCCTGAACACATAGAAGAACATTGGCCTTACTCCAAGCCTCATCATCACCAGAAGGAATCAACTGAACCCCAACATCGCTATAAGCATCATCTCTAAAACCTGCCTTGATACCGGCACCTTTTTCTAAGAGGACCTCACAACCCAAAGAGATTAATTTTTTGGCTGTTTCAGGTGAAGCAGCAACTCGCGTTTCACCTGAAGCAGATTCGACTGGGATCAGAAAGCTAGGCAAAATTTGTTCAAATATTTACCAATTAGAGATTACGGGGTCAAGGCAACATCATGATCATGTTTTAGAAGAAAGTCTTTCTATGCTGATGTCCTGATGTTTCTATGTAGATGTACTGATCATTTGGCTTATAAGAGCTATTAAGTCTAAAGAACCAAAAAATAGATCAATTAATGAGCCTTTCTGCAATTGAATGTCCAAACGGTGTATGTCACAGTCATCACGGTGGGCATGCTGTTCCAAGAACAACCATGCAGCAAAACCTACAAGGTCATGGAAGAGAGTGGTGCGAAAGATTAGCCGAAAGAATTTATGAAATGTCTGTTGATACTTATTCTCAGACCGTGATGCCTAGCCTTCATGCCTCAGGTTGGCAAAGGCGCCATCTTGATTGGGAGTTCAAACTTGCAAATAAGGAATCAGAGCCTGACGAAGCATTGGTTGAAGGGATCATCAATGCAACCGAAAGCTTTTTACGAAGTAGCGAAGTCCATCGCCTCTTCATTCAAGAACTAGTTCAAGGAACCTTCGCAGAAGCCACAGATGACACTTTGAGATCAACTGCTGTTCAAAAGCTAATTGAAAACGAGATGTTGAAAATGATTGAAGAACGCAAAGAAGAGCTTTTAGACCGATTAGCCGAAGATCTTCTAACAGATGCGAAAGGTGATTTTGAATTAGCCCGAAATGCTGCAGGTGAAGGTATAGAAGAAGTAGAACGACTACTGGTCAACCATACTGAAGCGGTTTAAATTCAAATAGTTGGCAAAACTACTTGGTTAATGCAAACGACTTTCAATTAGATTGCTTCTTCAATTAACGGTATAGGTGTGGCAAGCAAGATGATAGTTGTTAAAAAGGCGTATGCTTCCAAGTTTTTATTATCTCAAAACTCTCTTTTGAGCTCAATAAAGAGCGGAAAAACCCAACCATAAGACCACGTGTTTGGCAAACACAGCTAATCCAACTCTTACGGCGCCGACTTCATCTAAAAGCTAGTAAAGGGAGAGACATTCTTGTTCATGCTGGTCCTGGAGCCGGCAAAACTCTTGGTGCTCTTCTTGGCTTTAAGGCAATGCAGCAAGAAGGACTTCTAAAAAGTATCTTTATTTTTTGTCATCGAAACTCAATCACATCTCAATGGCAACAATCCGCTGAAATACTTGGGCTAAAAATCAGAAATATGGAGTTTTGCGGCAGTGAAAAGGATACAGATGGGTGGATCTTGACCTATCAATTTGCTTACAGAAACTTGCAAAGGCTTAAACAAGAAATAAAAATCTTTTCTGAAAATGATTTATTAAGTGTTGCCGATGAAGCACATCATCTTGGGGTCAACCCTGAATTATCTGAAAGCGCTGTATGGGGGAAAAGCTTTTTAGAACTTACTCAAAGAAGCACTATCAGACTAGGCCTTACTGGCACTCCTTTCAGATCAGACAACCTAGCTTTTTGCTCAGCACGAAAAGTAAGGGTGCAAGAAAACGGCGAACTAATAGAGCAAATATATCCAGATCTATGCGTGGAATCTAGGGAGCTGATATGTGCAGGCGATGTTCGACCACTTGAGTTTCATTTCCAAGATGGTTGGGTAGAGCATTCTCACAAAGGGGAGTCAGGCCTAGAAAGGTCACCTTTATCAAGTGAACAAAGAGAAAGCTGGCGAGCGCGTAATCTTCGCCGATCAATACGCCTTTCACATTCAAAAAGCATTGCTATTCAAATACTTCTGAAAGCAACAAAGAAGTTAAATGAAGTTCGTCGTAATCATAAAAATGCTGCAGGACTTGTAATCGCAAAAGATATAGAACATGCGAAAAGCATTTTCAATATGCTTAAGGAAGATGGGCAGAGCGTGGAATTAGTTCACTCACAAGATAAAGAAGCCTCTGAGCGTCTAATCCAATTCAAGGAAAGCAACGTCAAGTGGCTAGTTAGTGTAGATATGTGCTCAGAAGGGTTTGACTCACCACGGCTTCGTGTAGTGATTTATTTAACAACTGTCGTGACAAAAAGCAGATTCATTCAAGGAATTACTAGAGCTGTACGTATGAGCACTACAAGAGCATGCTTAGAAAGCATACCTAGAGATCCATCACATGTATTTGCCCCTGCAGACCCATTACTAATGAAGCATGCTTGCAATTGGTCAGAAGCAGAGCCTTACAGAATAAAAGTTGAAGATTGTGAAAACACAATTGAAAGCTCTTCATGGATACCGAAAAGCCCAATATTGCCAATGGAAGCAGTAAACGATCGAGCAGAAGAATTAATCAGACTTAAAGCAGCTGAATTACCACAATTCTTGAAGTGATAATTATTTTTGTATACAAGAATTTGTTTTTGTAAAAGAAAAGACTAGTGATTGCTCCTTCAACATGTAATTTGTCACGATCGGGGACAAATCATGCATGCATCGCTTCAACGACGTATCACTGTCACCAACTGCTGGGCAGCCACTAGAATCGCAATGCTAGACAGCAATGAGCGATATGAAGACAGTTACGCCATAACCCAAGAATTCAGGGAGTGGATCACTTGCATAGGAGAACATCCAGAACATTTAGAAGAGTCGGTTCTCCAAGTTCCAACCACATTCAATTCATACAATCAACAAGAAACAAGCGAAACCGATGAGAAGCTTGGAATATAAAGAAAAAATTAAATCATTCTTCTAATTAGTTTATCTTTTCTACCAAATTTGCCCACATGTACCATTTCTAAGTATCTAGTCGTCAAATCGCAACTGACATATTCTCACATAGCATCAGTTTTTAAATATTAGTCAGAGTCTTAATTTCTTCCAAAACAGTAGATTTACCAATAAATATGTAAATTAATCCAGGATAAATCTCCTGAATTAATCTTTTCCTCCTTAAGCATTTAGAAAAAGTCAACTAAAAAAATTCCAAATAAATTTAGCAATAACGACGGTGAATAGTCATATCATTAATACAATTAACATGGTCTTTACATAGTCCAGTTGAGAATCTTGGCATATTGAAAGTATTGACTACTCAAAAAGAATTAATACTATCTGCAGGAAATCTGAATTTGACTTAAAAAACTTTTTCTGGGTTTTATGAGTTGATTATTACCTTGCAATAAGCCAATATTTCATCTCCTCCTAGGGCCGCCTGGTCTGTTTCCACCAGGCCTCCCACCAGGAGAACCAGCATTACGCTCCCTATAAGTGATCCTTCCTCTTGTGAGGTCATAAGGGCTGATCTCTACAAGAACCTTATCGCCTGCAAGCAATTTGATCCGAAACTTCGTCAATTTACCAGCAGCTCTACATAAGCACTGATGTCCAGCAGGCTGCTCAAGAGTGACAAGATAGAAGCCATTACCCTGTTCCTTCTCAATCACACCAGATGTTTCAATCATTATTTTTTACCAATGGATAATCAGCTCAACTTAAATTCTAGTGGGATAAGGGCATAAAGATTCAAAAGGCATTACTTCATCATTCCCTAATTGGAATTTCAAACAATATCAAACCTTCTTAAAATTTTTTTGTCCTTAACGCATCAACTCAGAGTTTCCTGAAGTTCTCGAACTGTTTGCCACTGTCCATAGTAATAATTCGCTCTTTCTCTGCGATCTGAGTCAAAAAGCCCATCAAAAGCATCAAATCCAATATTCCGCCAGAGTCCATTCCCACAAGCTTTGTCCAACTCTTCAGTAGCCTCATTAGCCATATTTTCTAGTCTTCTATTGAGGTTTTTAATTTGAACGATAGACATAGGAAAAGAGCAGAACGTACCAATAGTACATATAAACTACACAAATGCCAGTCTGCTTTGGCCTAAAAAGGAACTCTTCTTTTTTCTTCTTTGTCCACATCAATATCCAGTTCCTTCATACGTTTAGTAATCATGGAGTAATACTCACGCAAATATTCTTCGAGAGTCGAAGTTTGAGATTGATCCAAACCAAACGCTTCGTAAGTTTCATCCATAGGAGCATCAAGGCAGGCTCCCCCTCCTGTTACTTCGGAAAAAGCCAATCGATCTAAAACATTCAAGGTCTCCTCAAAAAAAGAAACAAGTGTCTTGCCGGTGTCTAACAAAAAAGGAGATACCTCTAAAACCTTTGATGGCTTTGACTTCCTACAGAGCCTTTCGCATAATTCAATAACTTCTTGTGCCTTCCATGCTCTTGGCCCAACAACAGGAAAACTTTTTCTAATCGTCTGAGTACGAGATAAGGCAGCGACTACAAAGCGTGCCATATCCTGAGTGTTCATATATGCAATCTCAGCAGGGGTGGCACTTATCCAAATATTTTGACTTTCTAAAACAGGAATTGCATATTGACTAATAATCCCTTGCATAAAAGCCACTCCTTGCAAGATGGTGTAATCCAATGAGGAATCAATCAATAGTTTCTCAGTGCAATATTTAATATCCATTAACGGAACATTTCTATGTTGATCGGCTGCTAATAGTGATAGGAAAACCACCCTTTTAACTTCTAATCGGTCACAAGCTCTATAAAGATTTAGTTTTCCTTCCCAATCAGTCTCATATACACTTTTTGGATCTTCTGGGCGACTAGTAGCTGAATCAATTACAGAATCGATTCCTTCCAAAGCATAGGTAATACTCTCAGGATCAAGCAAATCACCCTGAACAATCTCGCATCCCCACTCTTGCAAGAAAGCTGCCTTACGAGGCGTTCGAACCAAGCAGCGCACTCTATAGCCCGCATCAATTGCAGTTTTAGCAATTTGCCGACCAAGAGTGCCGGTCCCACCAATCACCAGAACCTGCATAGGGATCGTCATTCAGAAAAGAGAGCTTAAAGAAAAGATCAATGAAAACGCGAATCAATACTCTTGGAGCTTTAACAAAAGCGCCCCACCAACAAGTCCTAAAGGTATCAAAACCCAAAAGACAGCAGCAATACCAAAAATCTCAGAAGCCATTTAAATCTGACGTGCACAACATTAATTAAAACCTTTTACGAACTTCTCTTTGCAAATTCGTAACAGCTCTCCCATAAAAGCATCTATTCCCAAATGAGCCTATATCGATCCAATGCCAAGACTTAATGGCTTTTTACACAGAAGATATTGTTGGCCAAACCCAGTGAAGCAAAAGGATATGAAGGAATGGAGAGAAAGCTCTTTACAAAAAAGGGAAAAGCCATCTTTGAATGGCCTTTTTAATGTGCACATAATAGTTAGTTCTACTCGAAAGAAGGCCAGGAGAAGGTAACAACCGCTAGTCACTAAGGAATCTTGGCAAAATACCTCATTTAGATCTAAGAATGCGTAATCTTCTAGAGAACTGGAAAGATATTCTTTTAATTCACCTTGGATAAAACTGACATAGAACCTACAAGTCAGGTCATCTCTGAAGATGGTTCCAACTGGGGCAAATCACACAATTGGAATTGGCAAGGGATAAGATCTCACTGGAGAGTGCTTGGAGAAAACAATCAACAAACCATACTGTTATTACATGGTTTCGGCGCGAGTAGCTCTCATTGGCGAAAAAATGCTCAACCTTTTGTAGATGCTGGATTTAAAGTTTATGGACTGGATCTAATTGGGTTCGGTGCCTCTGAGCAGCCAAATCGCAAAACAATTCGAAAACTAGACAATTATGTTTGGTCTCAGCAGGTTTCAGCATTTCTTGAAGAAGTTGTTCAGTCAAACAAAAATAGGAAAACAATATTGATTGGTAATTCCCTAGGTGGCCTTACTGCTTTGACTACGCTTTTTTTCAGGCCTCAACTTGTTGCAGCGGTAATAGCAGCCCCATTGCCCGACCCAGCATTCATGCAACAAAGCAAATCTTCTTACTCCCTTTGGGCAAAAAATCTAAGTGATTTTCTGTTAAAAGTCTTTTTTGAACTTCTTCCTCTAGAGATATTGATCCCTTTAATTTCTCGAACTTGTCTTATCAAAAAAGCTCTTCAAATTGCATATTATGAGTCAATAGATTCTGATAAAGAGCTCCTCAGGATGATATCTAAACCTGCCCAAAAAAGAACAGCTGCAAGGGCTCTTAGGTCTATGTGTATAGGTATGTCTACTCGCAGAAAGGAGTACACTGCTCCAATATTAATTAATAAGTTAGAAGATAGAGATGATCGCTCGCCTATTCTGCTTATTTGGGGGAAACAAGACAAGCTAGTGCCATTAAGTATTGGGAAGCAATTGATAGGAGAACATCCATGGCTTAATTTGTTTGTATTAGAAAAAACTGGTCACTGCCCACATGATGAATTACCAAACGAATTCAATCAGTATGTTTTGAAATGGTTGGACACTAATTTGGGAGGTGATAATCAACTCGCATGAAGCACACACTTTCCGTAGTAGTTGAAGACGAGTCAGGCGCTCTTAGCAGGATCGCAGGACTCTTTGCTCGTAGAGGTTTCAACATTGATAGTCTTGCTGTTGGCCCTGCAGAAACCAAAGGCCAGTCAAGACTAACCATGGTGGTAGCAGGTGATGAGCAAACACTTCAACAAATGACCAAGCAGTTGGACAAACTAGTAAATATTCTCCAAGTGCTAGACCTAACAAGACTGCCCGCAGTCGAAAGAGAGCTCATGCTTCTTAAGGTTTCTGCAGCTGCTCCCCAAAGAAGCGTAATTTTAGATTTAGTTCAAGTCTTTCGAGCGAAAGTTGTTGATGTTGCAGATGAAGCTCTGACACTAGAAGTAGTTGGCGATCCTGGCAAACTTGTTGCTCTAGAAAAGTTGCTTGAACCATACGGAATACTTGAGATCGCAAGGACAGGCAAAGTTGCCCTTAAAAGGGCCTCAGGAGTAAATACTGAGATGTTAAAAGCAACATCTAGCGAAGGAAGATTTCCAGCCTAATACATTTCAAATTGGCTTGATTATTCTTGTTTTAATAATAATATCTCCTTCTCTAATCTCTTCCAGTATTTCTTTTCCTTGAACTACTTTCCCAAACACCGAATAACGACCATCAAGTACAGGAAGTGGTTTTAATGCGATATAAAATTGAGAGCTCCCAGAGTCCATTCTCATTGAGCGTGCCATCGCCACGCTTCCTCTTTGATGCACAAGCTGGAGTTCCGATATATCTTTGGGATTAGTTATTAATTGATTATATCTAGGCAATGTTTCTGTTTTAAGTTTGATTTCTAATGGAATAAATCTAATTTGTCCTGTTTTCGGGTCAATGAAACTACCTTTTCCATAATCAATTTCTTGAGTATTTGGATCCTTTGAAAACGGATCACCAGCTTGCAAAATAAATGGAGAAGGTTTTCTTATAACTCTATGAAAAACTGTTTGCTCATAGACACCTTTATTGATTAAATCTAAAAAGTTTCCAGCTGTTACAGGTGCTGAATCTCCATCCAACTCTAATTTAATAGTTCCTTTATTCGTAGTTATGGCAACAACTATTTTCCCTTGAAGACATGGTCTGTTCTCAACCCAACAAAATGAATTTTTGGAATCCGAGTATTTTCTACTGCAACTGTAATTAAATGGAATCAAAAGAAGAAGCAGCCAAATAGATCCCCAAAAAGTGCTTGCTTTAAAGGTGAAAATTTTATTCAAAGCAAGTATTTATATTCCTTCAAGATTTACATCAAGGAAACGAGCAAGTTCAGCCCCTTCTTTTTCTAATGCAGCAAGTGGTGGTGGTTGTCCAACAGAAGACAAAGGTAAATCTCTTCTACTTTGAATACGCAAAGTTATTCGTCTGCGAGGGTTAACGCCTTCTCGAACCTCTAATTTCACTGCTTTAACATCTTTTAAAGGGATCTCTAAATTGACCTGCTTAAACAAAGCTCGTCGAGATATAAATAAGATTCCCGCATTCTTATCAAAAACATTATTTCCAGATCCAAAATCAACCAAAACGAGCAACCACTGATAGGCCGCCAACAAAAACGCTGCAATCCCATAAAGCCCCATAATCAAACCTTGGGGAACAAAGATAAAGCTTCCAGGATGACCAAGAGGCAAAAGATCTTTGCCTAAATAGCTTGAGAGAGAAGCAAGTAAGAATCCAATTCCTCCGATAGAAGTCATTGAACCCACAAGATAATTTGAGCCCTTTCGAGAACCAGTAACATTTTGCTCCAAAAGCATTTCCTCTAAAGATTCAGATGCAGAGCGCTCCTTAAATTCCTCAGTCATAAAAATCCAAAGCGCAGGTTGGGATAATGGATTTTGCACTATGGCAAATAAGGTCTCAGAAGCAAGGATTAAGTCAATAAGCAATACAAGGGGTTTCAGATAAAAGCAACATTTCCCCAAAGAATGCATAGGCATTGTTAAAGTCTCTCGGTATCCCAAAGCTCAGCACCGTTTCTTCCATGACGATCGCTGTAGGTAGCGCGCAG
>MDTE01038960.1_pt1 | contig 15984 bp, 12 predicted proteins | sample 811231 | NCBI WGS metagenome assembly MDTE01 (sample SAMN05326651, study PRJNA326480) | marine metagenome | isolation source: seawater | place: Indian Ocean: Red Sea | collected 2010
ACTTGTAGTGGAAAATTTGAGGTTTTGCTTAATTCTATGTCCCGCTGTAGCAGTCGTTTGGCTGCTCTTCACAAATTTAGAGCACCCCCCAGTCTGGAGCGATTCTGAGTTAGAAGCGATACAGTCCCTCTCGTTGGGTGAGCTCGGACCACCTCCCCCAGATCCAACCAACCTGTTTTCTGGCAGTCTTTTGGCGGCGGAATTTGGACATAAGCTGTTTTTTGATAAGCAATTAAGTATCACAGGAGGGGTTTCGTGCGCATCTTGTCACTTACCCGCTCAGAATTTTCGTGATTTGCTTCCAAAAGCTATGGCAATCGGAGAGGCAAAGAGAAGAACTCCTAGCATCATCGGCGGAGCATACAGCCCTTGGCAGTATTGGGATGGCAGGAAGGACTCTCAGTGGTCGCAGGCACTCGCGCCGCTTGAAAGATCGCTAGAACATGGTGGTAACAGGACTTTTTATGCCAGATATGTACTCGATAATTACAAAGATGAATATGAGGCGATTTTTGGATCAGCTCCAGATATCTCGAATATCGATCGGTTCCCAATGCACGCCGGTCCCGCAGAAAACCCGGATTGGAATATCGCTTGGCAAAAGATGGCCTCGAAAGATCAGGACATTATCAATCGCATATTTGTCAATATTGGGAAAGCTATCGCTGCGTATGAGCGACGATTGTTACCTGGGCCAACAAGATTTGATAATTATGCTGAAGCCGTTTCGAGAGGAGAGGAAAGTAATGAATTTAGCTATGATGAAGTGGAGGGGCTGCGATTGTTCATTGGCCGCGCCAATTGTATTGATTGTCATAATGGCCCGCTATTAACCAATAATGAATTCCACAATACTGGAATTTTAAGTGCGGGAGGGGAGATACCGGATAAAGGTCGGGTGCAGGGAATCAGAGATTTACTAGCTGACCCTTTTAATTGTTTCTCGAAATATTCTGACGCCCCACATATTTGCTCAGAGCTTAACTTCGCTCTAACCGGACCGACGCTCATCGGTGCTTTTAAAACGCCTTCTCTTCGGACTTTAAAGCCGCCATTCATGCACAAGGGGCAATTAGCAACTCTTAATGATGTACTGCGGCATTACAACGAAGCTCCTGCCTCAATGATTGGGCACAACGAGGCGAAGCCCCTCCAGTTGACCCTACATGAATTGACCCAACTCGAACGATTTTTAATGACCCTGGAAGCTTTACAGGCTGCCGAGTCGAAATGGGTTAAAGCCCCTTAGAAAATATATTAGTAAATTTCGCAGTAAAGGTTGTAGTAAGATCTTGCCGATTGTTAGGCTTGTCTTTTAAAAGTGTAACCATAGGAAACACTGAATGGCGTTGCGAATAGGGATCATAGGCGCTGGTAAGAATACGAAACTACGCCACATTCCTGGTTTTCAGGGAATCGAAGGCGTGGAGGTGGTCGCTGTTTGTAACCGTTCGATAAATTCAGCGAAAAAAGTTGCAGACGCTTTTCACATCCCACGTATCAGTGAGAGTCCCAGCGACATTATTCATGCAAAGGATATTGATGCAGTATGTATAGGTACGTGGCCCTACATGCATAAACAGTTAACCATTGCTAGTTTAGAGGCTGGGAAACACGTATTAACTGAGGCTCGTATGGCAATGAGTCTTGCTGAGGCAAGAGAAATGCTGCTTGCGTCCGAAGCAACTGATAAGGTAAGTATGGTGGTTCCAGCACCTAGGAATCTTGAGCACGAACCGAGGGTTCTTGGCATGTTAGAAGAGGGCTTCTTTGGGGATTTGCTGGAAATACATGTCACCTCATTAACTGGTAATTACGATTTAAACGCGCCGTTACATTGGCGTAATAGAAGGGAACTATCTGGGAATAATATAATGTCAATGGGTATTCAGAATGAAACGGTGAGGCGTTACGCCGGTCACGAAAGGTCATTGATCGCTTATGGAAATATCTTCGCTAAGGAACTAATGGATGAAGAGATTGGTCAGCTTACCGAAGTGGATATCCCAGATAGTCTGGGTATAGTGGCAGAACACGAATCTGGTGCGACTGCAGTCTATCATTTGAGTAATGTCGCTCATCTTGGATTCCAGTCTTTTGGTTTTTTTGGAACTAAAGCCTCGCTGAAATATGAGGGTAATGGGGCATTTATTGCTCCTCGAGGTGCAGATAAATGGCAGCCCTTAGAGATCGATCCGTCTAGCCGAGGAAGATGGCGCGTTGAAGAAGATTTCATTGAAGCGATAAGAGAGGGTAAGCCCGTAACCCACACAAGTTTCTCTGACGGGGTCAAATATATGGAATTTACGGAAGCGGTTCAGATTAGTATGGCAGAGGAGCGCCGAGTCTATCTTCCTCTAGGCTGAACTAGTACTTCAGTATTTAGCTTCCGGGTTGGTGCAGGCTAAAAGAAGCAGTTCCATCTGAGCACTACCCAGAGTGATAAACCTGTGGCATACTGTCTAATTATTGTCTAATAAAAGATGAATGATTATGAATTTCAAAGACCACGGGCTCCCCATCGCCGCTGTTACCCAGATGACCGGCATCTCTAGCCATACGTTAAGAAAGTGGGAGAGTAGATACTCCTTAGTAGTCCCTGAGCGAACATCAACCGGGAGAAGACTTTATACACAAAATAATATTGAGAAACTTGTACTCGTCCGAGAACTGACTGCGCGGGGGCATCAAGTGAGACTTCTCGCGGATTTAACAAAGGAGGATCTGGAGGAACTTCTGTCAAACTGCGATGCAGAAGAAAGTATACACTCAGTTAAGCGAATCCTCGTGGTTGGTCATGTCTTGGCCGCGACTTTGAGACTTGCAAAAGCAGATTTTCCGACAGAGTTATCAATACTGTCGACAGATGCCATTAAATGGTTGTCTCACGGTGACTATCCCAATGACCATGACATGGTTATTATAGAAATACCCATGCTAGGTCAGAAAGTGGCCAAGCAATTGGCATTGCTTTCGAAAGGTTGTCGGCTAATACTTGTCTACGGTTTCGCGAGTAGCACTGATATCAAAGGCCTTCGCGATCGAGGGGTTGAGTGCCTACGTGCGCCTGTAGAGTCGAATGAGCTTCTTCGGATTGTCAAAGAGACTAGTGTGCAAGAACGGAGATCAGTACCAGAGGAGAACCTGGGAGAAGTGCCAAGCCGTCGACTTCCCGATGAAGTGATAGCTCGCGTGAGCGGTATCCTGCCCTCTATCCAGTGTGAGTGCCCCAACCATATCGCCTCCCTTCTTTATGATTTGATTGCGTTTGAGCGATATTGTCAAACATGTGAGGCAGAGCAGTCAAAGGACGCCGACCTACATGTTTATCTTGGAAACATAACTGGTCGCGCGCGAGCGTCTTTTGAGGAAGCGCTAGAACGAGTAGCTTCGGAGGAAGGCATACCTTTAGAATCTGTTGTCTAATTTATGTCAAAAAAAGGTTGACATTAAATAGACAATAATTAGACTAGGCTTCAATTAAAGTTTTAACAACGTTGTTTAACAGAATTGAGGCACTATTATGAACACACTTCTGAATAATCCGATCCTTTTTGGCGTACTTCTTGCCATCGGACTGGGATACCTCCCGCTTCTCTCCCTCGCGATTTAGAGAGGAGCAGAATGGCCCTTGCCAATTTACGCTACAAACTCAAGCTCCTGCAAAATAGCCCGGTGGCGAGTCCATCTCCCCTAGTTCGCGCCGGGCTAACCCCCATCTGTCCCCGAAGTTCTGCTACCAGCAGCTTTGGGGAGGCTTCTGCACGATATTTAGAGACAGCAGAACTTCGAAGGAATCAGAGAAGATCGGACAATGTTCGGCCCCCAGACTCCCATGGAGAGAGTTTGGAGAGGCTGCGGGCGAGGACGGCTAGAAGTTGTCTGCCTCCGCTTTTTTAATGTCTTGCTTGGCTTCGATGGGCATGTACATGGCGCTTTACCTCTTTCGAGACCCAGAAATCTAATGGGGCCCGCTCTGGTCGTTGGAGCTTCAGGCGGCGTTGGGGGGGCGCTACACAGTCTCTTGTCGAAAGAAAGAAGGGTTGTAGCAGTATCTAGCCAAGCGCGAAAAAGTAGGGATTGGTTCGAGACAGACTACAGCGAGGATAGTCTGAAACAAATCGCCGATAACATGGATTCACGCTTTTCTCTTGTTTTCATTTGTGGAGGCTTCCTGCATGGGGAGGGTATAATGCCCGAGAAGCGGCTCAACGATTTGTCACCACGCGCCATGGAAATGGCATTTAGGAAGAACGCTATCATGCCCTCCATGATTTTGAAGAATTTCCGCTCTCATTTCGAGCAAATTCAACCCGCTCACTGCGCCGTATTAAGCGCAAGGATCGGTAGTATAGGGGACAATAGGTCGGGAGGTTGGTACAGCTATCGTAGTTCGAAGGCTGCACTGAATATGATTGTGAAATCTACCGCTATCGAACTCAAAAGGACTCATAAGGAGCTGTGTCTCGTAGCCATGCATCCCGGCACCACTGAATCCAAGTTGTCGGATCCATTTTTGAAGCGTGGTACTCATCCCAGCGTCAAGGCGGAAGTGACCGCACGAAGGTTAGTCGATGTAGTCAGTGGCTTGGGGCCAGAAGATAGCGGCGGCTTTTTTGACTGGCAGGGCCAAAACGTAGAATGGTAGGGAATGGTTTAAAAAGCGTTGGTAAGTGGGTCCTGACGCCGTCTCACCAAGAACAACGAGAACAGCGTAATACGGAAATCTATTCCGCAGTTCCGCTGTATCCCTGCCCTAGCAGATCCCAATCAATCTCGTATCCCAGACCGGGCTCTGTAGGAGCATAAACAAGGCCCAAGTCATCCACCTCTATGTCTTCTACGAGACCGAATTTGTTAGCACCAGTGCATGGAAATACTTCATAAAACTCACAATTAGGAACTGCCATCGTGACATGTAGATTGGCAACATTATTTAAACTGTTGCCGCCGTGGTGAATTTCGCACATCATATTAAAACCTTCTGCAAGGTGACAGGTGCGTATTAAAGGTGTAATACCCCCTGTTATCGCAACGTCTCCCCGTAAAATGTCAGTAGCTCTTTGCGTAATCCAAGGGGCGTTCCCATAAAAGCGTCCTGGCACATATTCTGTTGACATGATGGGCACATCGAGCTTGTCTTTCAGTTTGACATAGTTGTATATATCTTCTTCTACAAGAGGGTCTTCGTACCAATAGTAGTCCATATCCTCTATTGCTCTTCCTACTCGTAGGGCGTCTGAGTATCGATAGGCCCACATCGAATCAAGCATTAGCAACATATCATCGCCTACAGCATCTCGTACAGCTTCACAAATTAGGATATCAGTATCGGGGTCTCCATGGGGATGCAGCTTATGTGCCCCCCAACCGAGCTCTTTAAAAAGGACGGCCTCCTCGGCGTAAGCTTCAATCGTTTCATGGTAAGCGGTACTAGAGTAAGCGGGTACCTCGTTTTTACAGGTGCCGAGAAGCCTATGGATAGGCTGGTGTGCCACCTTACCATTTATATCCCAAAGACAAATATCAATAGCACCTATAACGTTTGTGTAGACAGATCGGTTCTCTTTCCACATTTCCCACCATATCTTGCCTATATTCTGCGGATCTTGACCTAAAATTTTTGGTTTTATAAATTGGATTAGTCCTGGCGCCATATGATCCGCTCCCATTCGAGATGATCCTAAAAACGCGTTTCCGCTGATACCTTCATCTGTCTCAACAGTTACAACCCCTAACTGCCTGGTAGATCCAAACTGAGTACCTACGCCAGTTTTCCAAGGCTCCGTTGTCCAATCGAACATATCCACTTTTACATTACTTATCTTCATTAAGTGCTCCTCGGTTCTTTTCTGGGAACATAGATTAGGTATACATTACTATTTTCGTCTTCCACTATTTCTCTCCGACCTCCCGAAAGATCTTACCCCGCTTTCGAACTGGATCCAGCATTGTCAGATCATCTTGAGGTACTTTATTTCCGCCAGGGAACTGAGCTCCTGCCTTGCGCCCCCAAGCATTCAAGACTCTAGAATCCTGGTAGTAACAGTTTAAAGTCTGTACAAGGATAGTTCGCGCGAACCGGTGGTTCATCTCACGAAGTAGTCCACATAATTTCTGCTGTTCATCTTTTTCTAAATTAAAAAATGGCCTTTGGGTTTTGTCGAGGGCTGCTTTATTTAGTTCCTCAAGCTCCTCTTTTATTGTTGAAATCTGATCTGCTCCAAACTTTTCTAAATACTCTAGAAAGTTTAGATCCGCTGCACTGGGTAAACCTCTCGCCTTATTAGCTGGAATAATTACATCAAGTAATGCAACGAGATTACGGTTTTCTATATCAGAAAAAATTTTGTTCGTTACAATAATTTTTGCCATTGGCCATTCCTAGTCGAATAGATTAGCAAGATTTTTTTTCATATGGTCGGCAATATATAGTGCGATGGCTTGAATACTTGTAGTCGGATTAACAGCACCACTAGTGACGAATACGCTACCATCAACAATAAATAGGTTCTTAACGTCATGTGCTCTACCCCATTTATTGACCACTGATTTTTCGGGATCATTGCCCATTCGCGCAGTTCCCAGCAAGTGCCAACCCGTATCTCGATTTCGGCCGTAGGGGTTGACTTGGAATGCCCCTGCTGCCTTCAGTACCTCGACCGCTCGGTCGACACCGTGTTTCATCATACGATTACTATTTTCACTCACCCGATAACTAATTTTGGGTGCCGGAATACCATTGCTATCGGTCAGTTCGGAATCAAGACTTACCATATTTGATTCTTCAGGAAGATCTTCGCAACAAACATTAACGTTCACTGATCTTCCTAAATACTTCTCAAAGTTGACATGATGGTCTGGCCCCCAGGGAATGTCGCCCCTCAATGTATGCTGAACTGCGATGCTTACAGGTGATTTCCCGCGGGTAATTTGCAGTGTGTAGCCTCGCACGAAATTGCGGCTAGGGTCCGTTTCATAAAACTCTTGCGATAGCATGCATGTTCCCATTGGCCCTAAGTCCGATTCCATTGGTTTGTCAAAAAACCCTTCGACGAAACCCCAAGGATGAAGCATCAAATTTTTTCCAACAAGACCAGAACTATTTGCGAGTCCATTAGGAAATTGTCTCGACTTGGAGTTAAGAAGTATACGGGGCGTTCCGACTCCATTGCAGGCCATAATAACTACTTCAGCTCGTTGATATCTCTCGATACCATTTTCATCGAAATAGATTGCTCCAGTAGCCATATTGTTTTGGCCAACAGTAATTTCACTTACTCTGCACCTGGTTTTCAGTTCAACGCCGAGTCGCTGGTTGACCGGCCAATATGCTATATCAACGCTACCTTTCGCGCCTTGTGCACAGCCAAAGTTGCAAGGGCCAAGATTTATGCACTTTTCACGTCCCTGATAATTTTCGGTGACGATTGCCGCATCAGATGGCCACCAATGCCATCCAAGCTTATTGAAACCTTTCCCCATTATCTCTCCGATCTTGCCCATTGGAACGGCAGGTAGAGGTGGTTTATGATAGGGTCCAGCGGGATCCCCGGCTAATCCAGAAACTCCCATGTTACGGTCGTTTTGAGCAAAATAAGGCTCTAATAGATCGTATTCTATTGGCCAATCATCACCCACACCGTCGAGACTTTTGGTCCTAAAGTCTGACGGTTTAAGACGAGGGAAGTGTCCTGAATAAAGAATTGTTCCACCACCTACACCGTTGAAGTTCGCGACAGCGATATCTGAATCAATTTCGTTAATGGGGTAGTCAGTATCCCTGCAACGAATATTAGGGCTTTGGTTGTATTCGGTATCGCGCAAAATCTGCCAATTCTTTTTTGTACTGGGATAATCAGCTGGGTTCATCCAATCGCCTTGCTCAAGACAGACTATTCGCATTTTGGTATCTGACAAACTCCATGCTGCCGCTGCGCTCGAGGCTCCTGCACCGATAATAAGGACGTCTACAACATCTTCTGGCATCAATTTCCCCGTATTTTCTACAGTGATGGTATCACCGGTTTCTTGGGATGGCTATTTGTAAAGTCTTGAACAATAGAATTAAAAAGCTCTTGTTTTTCAACAATGTTTCAGAGCTTTAATTCCCTCTACTTGTATCATATTGTTGATTTTTTTTGAAATTGGAATGAGGGAAGCAGTAGCAAACGCGGGTACTGCAGCAGCTCTAATTTTCATAGAAACACTTAGTTATCGAGATCATGAGGTTCACCCTCAATCCCTCATTACCTGTAACCTTTTAAGCAAATTGGAACTTATTGGGGTGCAACACTAGTCAACTGCCTCAGGGATATTCAGTTTCATTCTGGTTGTTCACATTCCAGATGAGGAGAGTACCCCAATGGCATCGAGTGCTCTATGGTATGAATTGGGTCCCGAGTGTTATGCTCCAATCGGTAGCGAGCTGCGGGCCATTTAAATTCTGAAAAGGAGGTGTGAGAATTTCCATTGCGATCCGCACTCGCTTAGTGGGGAGCACCACATTTAAGCCGAATGCAATGTCGAGGCGTTGACCCCCATGGCGGTCAGGATCAGCAGTTTGAACCGGTGCGATAATCGTTTGGTCTCTCCCTTTGATCTCTCCCTGGTACATCAATGTGGCTCGTGTAGAGACGCTGAGCCGGTCACTAAGTTGATAGCTAAGCCAAGTATTGAACTTATGTTCATCCCCGAGAGAATAATCTTCGGTATTTTTATTTAGTCGCATAAAGCTCATCCATTGGCTTCCCCAACCCCAGGTCTCCCATTTTCTTGCGTGAGTTAATCCCATGGTTAGGTCGAATGTCCCAGAGCCCAGTTGCATAGGGTAAGGCAATCGAACGCGAGGCCTCGCGTTCATTGGGGTTAGGATAGACCCTTGTTTCTGAATAGACCCAGTTGGTATTGAGAGGCCAGCGTTTATATGCCAGCGACTTTGCGCGGTCTCATAGATCTTAAAAAGGCCACCTATATTTATATCCCCGATTCCACTTGTTTTGGTCTCAAAGTTTCCCAGCCTCGTCGTACCCATTGGTCCACTAAAGGTTATATGAGACATTTTTTTACTGATCTGGTTAATCATTCCCATGAAAGTTACACGATCATTGGGCGCATACATCATACCTAACATATGCATTTGCATGGTCATTTTGGTTGGAGTGACGCGCAATGTGGCGGGCATCATTGGAAAGCCAGCAAACTCGTTTGGGCTGGAAGTAACTATAGTTTCAGGACTTATGATTTTACGACCATCGAGGTTATCGCGCATCGACATGTGCATAAATCTGTACGACAACATTAATTCTCCAGCTTTGTGGTAATGGTCGCCCATAACCCCGATGGGAGCATGTGAGTCGGGATCCATATCAGCGCTCAACGCGAACGCAACCATCACTAATACAGCTGTTATTAGAGCCTTCATGTATTTATCCTTTTTATATTTATGTTTACGTGTTGTTAGCAGCTTCGTAAATAAGGAGGGGCACGTGGATTTACTGCTCTAAGAGAGGACGTTAGGTGGAATTTTTTTTAATCTTGTAGTGGAGTGAGTCTTGCTCGCAGTTCTCCGGAAGTTCTGAGTAACAAAGATCGGATCTGAAAGTTGTGAGGCGAATGCGCAGCCGTGTTCGACCTCTGTTTCCTCGTCATGATGATGGTGAGAGCTTTCCAAGATATCTGAAATATATTTAGGAAAACTATTTGGACATGGTTTTATCAATTGTCCATCCAGGATGGCGCCCGGCATGAATCCTGTAGGGGTCGATAACTGAATAGATAGCAGAGATATGACGCATAACACCAGAAAACGGCGCGGTGCTTTAGTTATTTTGTGAGGGTGGATATGATCTTTCACCGCAGTAGTTTGAACGGTTAAGATAGATACTGCAAGTGTTGCACTTCACTTATAAAATTATCCTTTTTTAAGGGATATAGTTACTATTCGTGCTCGAGGACTAATTCTTTTGGGAAATATTTAAGTGATTAAAGTAATTACACTCTGGTTAACTCTTTTATATTGCCAGTCTAATCTTGCTGAGGAGCCAGAGTACCAGCATGGTATCTCTTTACTTCATGATCTCAAATACGCCGCAGGCTTCAAACACTTTGATTACGTAAACCCTAACGCGCCGAAAGGCGGAATACTTAAGATGTCAACTACCATACCGAATCGTAATTTCTCCGGTGCATGGGGTTTGGGTGTCACAAACGCCGCTGGTCTTGAGAGAACAATTGATAAACTCCTAGTGCGATCCGCTGATGAACAATCTGGACTGTATGGATTATTAGCAGATGGAATCGCGCTTTCTCAAGATGGTAAGTCTTTGTTTGTTCGATTGCATAAACGTGCTCGATGGCACGACTCTATGCCCGTTACAACAACTGATGTTCGTTTTTCCTATGAAGCCCTTATGACATCCGCTTCTGCAGTTTACGGCAAAGCCTACCTAGACTCATGGATTAAGTCTGTTGAGGTAATAAATAAACGCGAGTTCATTATCCATCATCGAAAAGTATTTACGCATTCTAATCTTTTAGCCCTGACTACTTTTAAGATTCTGCCCGCTCACTACTATGAGGATCATGACGATCCCTTTGAACCCACACTCGAGGTACCTATCGTAAACGGGCCTTATCAAGTGGCAGAATTTGATAGAGATTACGTGCTTTACAATCGCGTCACCGATTACTGGGCTAGTGAGTTGCCTGTTAACCAAGGCCGAAACAACTTTGATCAAATTAGATATGAGATATTTAGCGATTCCACGGTAGCGAGACAGGGTTTTCGAAAAGGGTTATTCGATGTTTATATTGAAGATGATGTCCGTTATTGGCACACCTCGCTGCAACCATCACAAGATGAAATCTTAATTATAAGAGATACACGGCAGGTTAATCGGTGGATCGGACAAAAATTGGCACTAGCATTTAATCTTCAAAGACCACTTTTTCAAGATTTAAGGGTGAGAGAAGCCTTAACTTTAGCTTTCGACTTTGAGTGGCAGAATCGAGTACTGCAGCATAATTCTCAGCGGAGGGCTTATAGTTATTTTTCTGGTTCTGAATTTGCGGCTACTGGTCTGCCGAAGCAGGAAGAAATTGAGTTGCTGGCGCCTTTTAGCAAACAACTCGATCCGCGAGTATTAAAAGACCCATTCAAATTACCCGAATCAAATGGTAGAGGTTTAAACCGGGATGCCCTTGAGAAGGCCAGGAGCCTATTGGCTGAAGCTGGTTGGTCCCTAGTAAATGGCAAGTTGGTATCCGGGAACGGTGAGCCATTTAGTATAGAAATCGCGACAAATCGAGCCTATGCAAAGCGTTTGTTAATACCATATACAGAATCGCTGAAGGTTCTCGGTATTCATGCAACAGTTCGATTGTTGGATTCCGCTATGGCAGTTAAGTATAAGCGGCAACGCAGATTTGATCTGTTTTTAAGAGGCTTGGACTTTGCTAGCCCACCTACTGGCTCGTTAAGAGCCTATTTTGGTTCCGAGAGCGCAAAGCTTGAAATTGGAGGTAACTTAAGTGGCATCCACGATCCTGTTGTAGACGCGCTAATTGAACGGGCAGAGAAATCGACTAATATAGAATCTGCAGCAATTTCTGCTCGAGCATTAGATCGCGTTTTGTTGTGGGGTTTTTACCATATCCCATTGAATATGCCAGATATAGAACGATTTATGTATAGAAATAAGTTTGGCCGTCCTCGGGATGCAATTGCCGCCTATGAATACCTAAATGATGGCCAAGCTCGTGTGATAGATAGCTGGTGGATTGATACAACGTTGACTAAAGACAAATGACTATGCGCGTCGGCCCGAGACCAATAGAATCCGACGACTATTTGTACTCAGGGATTTTCATTAACAAGTCTGTTACAACACGTTGTTCTCTAGCCGTCATCTCGTGATAGACACTACTGTTAAGCAGTTTAGTGCAAGCGGGACGTGTATCTCTTTTTGGGTAAACATCGGGAGTTTCATAGTTAGTTGCCATCATACCCCTCTTTTTAGCAGTGCGATTATAGCCTGCGCGATGCCATGTTCTTGCATCGTATAAGAATAGGCTACCAGATGGGGCCTCAACTACTGTAGCCTCTGGTCCGCCATAAGGCATTTCATTATTCACCAATGGCGCATTCCACGATTCGGGGGGTGGCGATTCCAAGAGATGGGAACCCGGCTTCAACATGGTAGCACCATTTTCGTAAGAAAAATCTGTTACGAATGTATTACGGTTACAGGCTTTAGGAGGGCCAATTCGACTGAAAACTGGTTGCGGACTTGTCGACTTTGTATACGGGATATCCGAATGCCATGAACGACCGGCTTTCGCAATTTGTTCTGGAGGTAAAACATTGAATCCGGGAGGATGCCCCAGATGGATATCTTTGGTTTGGAGATACTCTCTTAGCACCCATAGTGATATTGGTTCTGCAATCGCTTTACAAACCGCGACATGCTGACAAAGCTTTGGTAACTCAGAGTTTTGTTCTTGGTCCTCATAGGGCCCGGTGCATGCGACTTGCTCAAGTCCATCCACGATTTCGTGCGAAAGTATTGAGTTTAGGCAAGTCCAACCCTCTCTACATAGCTCCTCTAAATATTCGGACGGCAGTTTCTCAGGACCAAGACGTCTCTGGAATTGTACTTTCTTATCACCTATCGAGAAGGTGAAACAATTTCTTTGGGCCTCTTGAGGTGGCACCTGCCCAGTTACAGCATGTTTAATTTCGTCACCACATATATCCCAAATGACATGGTTACCTGCCTCTAAGGACCGTATTAGTTCACCGTGCTCCGTGATACCCAAAAGACTTCCATCCTCTGCCTCCAAAAGTGAATATTGATGTGAAGGCCTGTCCAGAGTGATGATAGTTGGATGGAGTTTCTGCTCACCCATAATGTACGCACCCGCTATTGAAAGTTTCGCCTTGTAAATAGTAGATGAGGATTGTGATAGAGAATGCTTAACTCGAAAAAGTGCCAGTAGCTAATTTTAGCCGAAATAATGATCATTTTCTGATCAACCATTTCTTGCGTAGGCCATTTCGTCGGCTTTCTTGAAAAAGTCCTCCCAGTCGGTCTTAGTAAGTTTTTTTGGTTCTCCAATTTGCTTTGCAAGCACGAACTGTCGACACATTATTTCTAGTCGCTGCGCTTGATTAACCGCTCTTTTAAGATTCGGAGCTTTTGCGATCATTCCATGGTTTCCAAGCAGACAGGCGCTCCGCTCAGCAAGGGCTTCGGAAGCATCTTTAGCAAGTTTTTCTCTGCCAAAGGTGGAGTAAGGTACACAAGGAACATCTCCACCTCCGAAAACGCCAACTAAATAATGGAAACCTGGTAGGGATATTTCGTGACTTGCGACGGCAACACAATAGTCAGAGTGTGTGTGGACTACAGCCCCTGCATCTGCATACTTTAAGTATATAGAAGCATGCATACGCCATTCTGAGGAAGGAAGGCGTTTGCCCTGATATTCTCCATTGAAAGAACATCTAACAATATTCTCCAATGAGATGGAATCGCCGGTTGCTCCATTTGGAGATATCAGCATTTCATCCCGAAATCTCACGCTAAGATTACCGGATGACATTTCATTAAGGCCCAACGCATCTACTCTTTGATAGTGTTCCACCAATTGTTTTCTTAAAGAAACTTCATCCTCGGTCATAAGAATTCCCCTTCCGTTCAGAATTAATTTATCAAAATCTAGACGCTCGTATGCGGTTATCCCTCAGATTAGAGCTTGATCTGCGATAATTTGTATAATCATATAGTTTGTAAAAGATAAAACCCACGGATAGTAGGGCTTCACCAATAGTTGGTTGTTTGCGGGTTTGGGTTTCGAGAATGAACAAGCTCAAAGGTATCAAGGCTCGCCAATGCGCTCTATAATTTCATCTAACTTACGTCCTACCAGCGTGCAGTTATGTATTCGTTCTATCGTTGGCCATGCTGCCCGTTCCCCCTCTTGAACGAGCTCAAGTGCTTGAATCGGAGGTATTTTGGCAAGGATAGTAGTTGGATCCACAAAGCGGCGGTCCGGCATGATATTTACGTCCCCGGTGTAGTCTTGAGTAAGCATGCTAAACCACATGCGAGTCATCATATTTATAGGGTAGGCGGCTCTGGTTGCTTCTATTGCAAATGGATAAACAGCTTTAAACCATTCCTTTGCTGCTGATTGCCCGATGCTGATCATACGCGAAATATGGTCTGTAGCGTCGGGATCGTTGAGAGCCCAAAGAACAATAGGGTTCGTCTGACTCGTGATAAAAAAGTTGCAACCGTATATTCTCCTTAATCTGGCGGTCGGCAAATCGTCTGTTATAGACCCATCCACCCATTTTCTGCTGCGAACATATGGTTGGCGCTTTCCTTTGTGATCTCGCGCTGAGAGCGTCACGGGAGGCAAAACACCAGGGACTGCCGTCGAGGCCATCAGGGCTTCCTTGAGAAGCACATTTGGCGCCGTAACTGGATTTAAAGTTCTCGATTGTTGATGTATTTCTGAGGGCGAAATAGAAACGTTCAAATGTCTTCCACTCAATTGCAAGGCCTCCTCGAAAGTGACATCGGGAACCCACGTTTCAATTATTACTTCAATATCTTGCGCAGTAAGCTGCTGGCCATCCTCGGGCGTGTACAACTTTTTAAAGGTTTCTTGGAGCCTTTTAGAGTCGAGTATATCGCTTAGTGCTTCATCAGAATGTGAGCAAAGTATTGCCGCGATTATTGCGCCTGCGCTTGAACCTGAAATAACCCTTGGTAATAGGTCCTCCTTCCAAAGAGCCCTAGCTACTCCTAAGTGGAAAGGCCCCATGGAGCCTGCTCCACTTAGCATAAGTGCACATTCACCAAAGGCTTGTTTGGCTCGCTGAAAGAAAAACTTTTTCTCTTGGAGCGATAGGGTAGATTTTGCATTATCTGCCAGATCTTCCAAACCGTTGGCAATCTCCTGAATATAATCTGTTATCAATTTCTTTGTACCAGAGGCTGCATATTTATAAAGCGCACCGGCACCCATACCTCCCATATTTCCGTGGAGACCTTCATCAAAATAATATTTTAGACGGAGGCTATCGGACTTGGCTCTAATAGCGACGAGCTCTTCTAAGCGCGACCTAATAACGCGATAATCAAACCCCTCACTGCTGTCGTCATCCTGCCAACGCGAAGCACCCGTGCGCAAATCAGATTCCGAAGCATTTTGTAGCCAGTCTTCATAGGTTTCCACGCTTACCATAAATAGGTCCCTCTGATATCAGCCCTAAAAAATGGTTCAGGGATAAAGTTGTAGTCGTCTTTCAAATTAGCTGCAATGTGGATCTTTGGCATTAAATATGCAAAACCTTGACCTGAATAATACTTAATCAAATTATATTAGCTTATTGCGTTAGAGAATTACTATGAAAATTCGCACTGGATTGTCAACGGTTGGGTGGGGTAGAAACCCGTGATCAAAAAGAATCGCGACTGCAAAATTACTGCTCGATCGCCAGAAATCTGGTTTGGGGGAGGGACCAATGACAAATAATTTAGAGAGTTTATGCCGCGAAAAACTCAGTTTTTTGTGCGAAAGCAAGCTTGGGCTAAGGTCGCTGGAGTCAGGCCATACAGGTGCCCGAGTCAATAAGCTCAGGGGCTCTAGCGAAAAGGTCGTGTTAATTGAGGATAAGAACTAATGGCAATTGTCTCTACCCAGAAGCAAGTCCTGAGAGTTACACCAGTAGCTCTGGTGCCTCGTAAATTAGAAGCTAAGTCTAATCGATTAGGTAAGCCGGTAGCGATGGCTAATCATTTTCCTCGATCTAAGGATTACACGAAGCGTAATGATGGATGTGTATTCGACTTTAGCGCCAATTTGACTAATCCTTTTGTCTTAAGCAGGGGTAGACCTTTGGACCCAGATATAGGCGCCCTATTTAAGTGCATACTGCTTAGTGGAATCCGGGTAATTACTAATTCGGGG
>MDTE01100901.1_pt1 | contig 15984 bp, 15 predicted proteins | sample 811231 | NCBI WGS metagenome assembly MDTE01 (sample SAMN05326651, study PRJNA326480) | marine metagenome | isolation source: seawater | place: Indian Ocean: Red Sea | collected 2010
CTCCTTCTTCTTAAATAATTTCTTAGCCAACACCTTTGATCTTTTCTTGACTTGCTTCTGTATCTGCTTCTGAAGAATCTTTATATACGGCTGTAACGTACCAACAGCAAGAACGCTAGCTACTGCAATAGCACTCGTATTAACTAAGACTGTAGGCTCTGGAGCGTAATTACCTGCGATTTCTAAGGGGTTTAATCCTTCCCACACTGTTTCGCATTTACCTGTCAATTCATCTCTTTTCCATCCTTTAATTCTTGCAAGGCCGCCCTTGCCTAACGAACCAACAGGAGTTTTAGCAAGTGTATCTAATGGTGGGCAGGGCAAAACTTCTGCAATAAACTGATCACCAATATTTGAGGTGTTTGTATTTTGTTGACCTACATTGGAATTGGTTTGCTCGTTGCTTTTTCCATCATCCTTTTTCACTTCCTCTCCTTCATTGTCTAAGCCTTTAAGTAAATTCGTATCAGGCTTAGGTGCTTCTATATCAGCGTAGAGATCAGGGGCAATAAATAGAACAGGGGCATGGTCACAAAGGGTGTAATTATTTTGTGGGTCTACGTTAAACATTTCACTACCTGTTCCTGTCTTCTTATCTCTGGCTACAACACAAGGAAGTTCAATAATTGGGACAAAGCCAAAAGGTAATTCACCAAAAGTAGTTGGAGGGATTATTTCAGCAGGAGGAATTATTGTTAGTTCTGGTAAATCTTTAACCTGTGGCTCGTTTAATGAAGGAGCAACTAAATCCATTTATGATTAAAAAAGACCGCCAGCAGAAGACCATATAACTAAAGACTTTCTAATTCCTGAAGTTACTTTTGTTACTTGATGAATCATTGAAGAAGGAAATACAATCAATGTCCCTTGTTCTTGGTCTTCTATATCTCTAGGCGTTAAAACATTATCTATTGAAATACAATCAGGTTGAATCACTTGTAAAGAACCGCCTGTATATTCATGTTTTCTATTAAGAATTAAGGAAGCAGAAAGATCTCTTCTTAAAGGATCTTCAGGATTATTTACAGCATCAGTATGCCAACGATAGAACATATCTTTTTTGTATTCTGCATATTGAACTTGTTCAAATTTTTTAAGCTGACATTCGTAATATTCATTACCTGCAAAAACCATTTGGTTTACTATTTTTTCTAACAAATCTCTAACAGAACTATATTCATTGATAAAAGCAATATTTGTATCTCTTAAGGCCTTACCGTAAGATTCTCTAACTGTTGCTTTTTTTAAATTTTTCTTTCCTTCTTTCTCTATTTCATTACATTCTTCTTCAGAAAAAAACTTTGGAAAATAAACATAATTTGCTAATTTCATTTATTTAAACCAGTTTGTATTTAAAGATGAATCATTACCAGTCCCAAATTCTCCAACAGGAAAAAAATTACAAGCTAAAGATTTTCGAGGAACAGAAGATTCTCTAAATGGTGGGTGGAAATGTTGTAAATAGCTAGGGAAAAACAACATTAATCTTTCTTTGTAAGGAGCCTCATAAATTAATTTAGTGAAAGGATTATCTTCTTTGGATTCAATAAACCATGCTGAATTTAACTGTTCTAGAATAGGATTACGAAAACATAAAGGAGGATGTTCTTCAGTACAAGTATCGAAATATAAAACACCTGAAAATAAACAATTTCTATGATTGTGCATTGTCATTGCTTTCCCTTCTTGATTTTCTGTAATCCAAGATGTTGTAATCAACCAGTCATAATGATAACCAAGAATATTGTTAATCCATGCGGCAAATATATTTGTTAAAGCTTTTTTGATTTCTAAATTCTTATCTAAAATTGTAAAATTAACATTGCTTGGATCAAGTTTGTTTTGCTCTGTCTGGTTTTGAATCATACCTTTGTATTTTTTTAATTCGTCACATATATCTTGAGGAATTTTAGCTGCACCTATAGGAATAGAGAATGGACTAGCTGTATCCATCTCGCACCCGTTAACAATCATTCCATTGACCAGCAACATCACTTGCAAGGTTGCCCACAGCTTTCCGACTTTGACCAAACCAAAGACCTGCCAAAACTGGGCCTAAAATTGGGATTCCAGCAATTGCAGGTGTAACTTGAACCGATCCAGCATCAGCAATTAATTGTCCATTGGATCGACCCTGAGCCATCTTCTCAATACATTCAATCTGTTTATCTGTAAGCTTCCCTCCTTCGCCTTGAGGATAAATTGCAAACTGAGCTACATCCTGTTTATGTGTGTATCTCTTCTTAACGCCACCATTAAACGTAGGCTTGGAGTCATCAACAATAGTTGTAACTAGCTTTGGATCGTGTTGCTTAGAATTAAACATCCACTCTTCAGCACCGTCAGGCTTAGTCTCACTCCTAATTTGGATTGAGCTATAAGGAGTACTGGATAGTTTGGCGATGTCTGGGATACCAGAATCTTTACGAGCCAAAAGGTTAAGGCTCATAAAATTTGTTGCGATTAATCCAGAGGCAAGCACTAACGTACTTAATCCATGAAATGACTTGAATTGAATCATTTAGCAAACGGATTAACAGGGCCAGTCATCTTTGGAACGCTTGGTATTGCTGGCATGGCTCCTTTAACAAGAGAAGGTAATTGCTTTTGCACTTCAGTCATTATGGATTCTGTAATCTTGCCACGCTGAAAATAAGCAAACGTACCGCCACCTACTGCCACTACAAGAGCAGCAGTATTTATATAGGTGAGAATCTTAATCATGCAGGGCAAGCCTCACCAAGGCCAGCCTCTTGGTCAACAGAAGTTAAGATTTGATTGTTAATTTCAACAACTCTTTCCTCTAGTGGCTTGGCTTTTTCCTGTGCTTCCTTTGTTATTTGCTCTTGTTTTGCCTTGTGGTCAGCAACAATCTCATTGATTTGTGAAATTAAACCTGCTTTTTCTTGTGCAAGTTGGTTGCGATCAGCCATAAAAATAATACATTTCCTTCAAAGTATAAGCCTACTGTCTATCCCTAAACATGTTCGGCCATTACTAAGATTGCCAAGGAAGTCCTTGCTTAGAGGTTACAACGTTATTTTCTTTAGAAATAGCTATTTGATTAGCTATTTCAGTCTCTACTCTTGTCTTTTCCTCTGCTGGCATCATGGCATCAAGCCATCCAAGCATAATAGCTTCAGTCAAATCACTATAAGCAACAAAACTACCTGAATCTGGGTCACCTAACTCACATTTCCCTTGAACATACCCTTTATGTTCTGCACCTGAAACTATTTCTTTATCAGTAGCTACCCAATAAAACCAATCACAAACATCAGTTAATGAATCTTTTTCGTTCCTGCTGTGAACGCTATCAATTTGGTAAGTAACAGCCATAATTCAAATTAATTTATTTTCAGTATAGATCAACTCTTATCTAGCTGAATTTTGCATATTCTTATACATATACGCATAGTTATGAATATTCTTTGTTCCGAAAATACGTTCACATGTAAGATCGACATTTGAAAGATATTTCACTGCCATTTCATCTAAAAATTCTTCTAAATCATTAGAATGTAATCTGTCCCCCTTTTCAATTCTTTCCTGTGCATATTTAACATATCCCATTACCTCCATTAAACAAACTTGAGGATGGATTCCATATTGTTGGTTGTATTCAATAGTTGCTGTATGTGCTGAACCCGATTCCACCAGATTTCGATACATTAACTCAAAACCTCTTCTTACATGAAATAGTTTTTCTTCTCTTTCAAAAGCTTCTTCATCCCAATCCTCGATTCCTTGATGTTTTTTTATGTTCTCATATTGATCAATTAAAATTGCAATATCTTTAAATGCTCCGTTTAATTTTTGCTCAGTAATATCAAATGTTGTTGTAGCACATCTTAATTTAGCCATGTCAAGTTCAGTCTTATTCTCTTTTTCTTGAAGTTTTTTTAGTAAATTCTTATTCCTAACATAATTAATTTGGTTTTCATTTAAAGCAATTTTTCTTCTTTCAATTTCAGCTAAAATTTGCCTTAATAACCGATAAGGGGATTGACCATTCATCATGGTCAAACTCATTAAAGATATAGTTGTTTGACTATTATTACTTCCGAAAAATCTTGATTTCTCATTTATTTCAGGAAGCCATTGTTTTACCTTCTCAACAGCAGCTTTATTGAAATTACTTGAAGACAACATTCCAAACTGGGGAGTGTGCTTTTCTAAAAGTTTTCTTCTATCTTCCTTAGATAAATTAGCCATAAATAAAGTTTTTCTAACCTAAGTATAGCTATTAGCGTCTCTTAAGCTTTATTCGATGCCCCATTTCCATAAACATGACTTTGATTCCAAGAACCTGATAAGGTCCCAAAAGTAGTGGTAGTTTGTGTAGTGGAGTAATCGATATACCACATTGACTGCGTATAAGAACCATATTGATAATTAGGCCAACCAGTTTGACCTCCACCGAATACGCCTCTAGTTTTATTCCCAAAAGTACTTAAATATGCTTGATGACCGCTTGTACTACCAAACAAACTTCCATTGCCTGTTGTAACCATGTTATATGTTCCTATTTCGCTATATGTAGAATAAGAAGTATATCCAGTATATTTTTTAGTTCCTCCATACACAAATCCTACTGTAGCGTTTGCCGATCCTTGTTGACAGTTACCAAGTCCATCGTGATTACTAGCAATCAATAGATTTCCAAAATTAGAAGAATTACTTGTAGTTGCAAAAGTTATGTAATCAATAGTTATTGTTCCCGGTCCACCACCCAAGTATCCACCACCTACACAGCCTATCGTCCCGTTACTGAAAGCAGCAGGATTAGTATCTCTTCTTGCACTAATATTCCCAAAAGAAGAGGCTGAACCAATGGTCGCAATATCTACATAATCCATATAAAGATATTCGTTGAAACCCCACCCCGAATGTCTCCCCCCCATTGACACACCTCTTCCTTGCTTACTCGATGTCGCGGTAAGGTTTGCTCTATATGTGTTCAACGTCCCGCCAGAGCTGCTTTGAGCATTAGTGGAAAAGCTCATGTATTCAATATTGTTATTCGTCGAGTTTGATCCAGCTCCACCCATCCATATTGCTCTTGAATCATGAGCACAACAGCCACCGGGTTGAAGACCGTTGTTTCTATTCAAATAACCCCAAGTACTCGCATTACCTGTTGTTGGAATAGATATGTATTGAGTAGTGGGATAGCCAGAGCCACTTCCACCAAATAAACCTCTATCTCCAATCCAACTGCCAGCAGCTTTGCCGCCGATCATGAGCATTTGATGTATTCCCATTAGCTGATACCAGAACCACTCATGTATACAGTAGAGGATGCTGACCAGTAAAAAGTAGCCATTCCTCTAGTTGCCAAAGTATAAGAAGCATTATTAGATGCATCTGCTGAATTATATAAATAACTAGTACTTCTCGAAATTGTTATATCACTTCCAGTATTATTGAAAACTGTAATTGTGTAGCCAGTAGAAGCAGTACCAACAGAGAAATTTCCGTTTGCAGCACACACATGACCTCTAGTACTACTTCCTCCAATCGAGTTATTTGTATAAATATTAGTTAACGGTATATCTCGAAGGAATCCCCACTGATCTTGAAATCCATAATGACTTTGAAGCAGGTTGGATTGGTAAATTAAAGTATTAACTGCTCCAAAAGAACCACCATTATTGTATTGAATGTAAGTAGTAGAACCTGCGGGAGAAGTAGTAGGAACTCCTTGCCAACTTCCATCACCTCTTAAGAAGGTTGACGATGAGGCGGTTCCGCTTCCAAGTCTTGCTGTCGCTACCGTTCCAGAAGCTAAGTTTGAAGCGTTTAATGAACTTAAACTTGCACCCGAACCACTAAATCCTGTCGCAGTTAACAATCCAGTTGAAGGATTATAAGTTAAACCTGTGTCTGTCTCTGCCCCTTGAGATCCTGTCGCTCCATCAACGAAAGTAGGATAAACAGTCTCATCTGTTGAGTTATTAGCAGTAACTGTAAATTCAGTTGCCAATGCTGCTGTTCCAGTTGTGTCTTGGTTGAGTGTTGCAACCCTAGCTGCTGCAATTGTTCCACTAGCAATGTTTGAAGCGTTTAATGAAGTCAAATTTGCGCCACTGACGGCAGGTAACGTCGCAGGGAAACGAGCGTCAGGGACAGTGCCACTTACTAAATTAGTTGCAGATAAACTCGTTAAATCTACAGTTGCCCAAGAGCAAGTCCCATCACCATCTGTTGATAAATATTTATTAGTAGCTGATTCACCTGTAGATAATATTGCTGTTCCTTCTGGAGTAGAAGAAATTGTCTGCCAAGTATTGTCTCCTCTTAGGAACTTGGTTGTAATAGAACTACCAGATCCAAGCCTTGCAGCAGCTACAGTTCCAGAAGCTAAATTTGTAGCGTTTAAAGCTGTTAATGAAGCACCTGATCCGCTAAATCCTGTCGAAGTTAATAAACCTGTTGAAGGGTTATAGGTTAAACCAGTATCGGTTTCAGCACCTTGGCTTCCCGTTGCTCCATCTACAAATAATGGGTAAACAGTCTCATCAGTTGTATTGTTTGCACTAACTGTGACTTGAGTTGCTAAATCTGCTGTTCCGGTTAGATCTCCTGTTACATCTCCAGTGACATTGCCAGTTACATTTCCTGTGATATTTCCGCTAAATGTTCCTGTGATTGTTCCTCCGTTTGTTATATCGTTTGTTCCTAAATTGATGTCACCAGACATAGTGCCGCCAGCTAACGGAAGCTTCGTTGCATCTGTCGCTGCATCAGTCGCCCAAGTAAGTGTTGTAGGTGTTGACGCATCAGCCTTAAGAACTTGACCAGCAGTAGGAGCAACAGCAGGAAGGGTTAATGTTATATCTCCTGACTGAGCTTGTGCTTTTAAGCCTGTGTAATTTGCTCCATCAGAATCAGATTCACTTAGCCTTAACTCTTTTCCGTTATCAATGACCAAGTGATCGGTCATTGTGCCTCCAGCTTTAGGCAAAGCAGCATTAGCTGTTGCAGCAGCAGCGTCAGCAGCATCCTTCGCAATTTTTACAGCAGCAGGAGTAGCAGCAGTAGATGTAGATGTGGATGTAGCACTATCTGTTAATTGAAGAACACCAACTGCACTTGTTGTTCCAGTAGTGATCTTGCTGCCAGCTATCGCTGCTGTGTTTGAAACATCAGCATTAACAATTGCACCAGCAGTAATAGAAGTTACACCTGCATTTGTTATCCCTATATCACCCGTAACGGCAACTGCTGTTGCTACATTTGAGCCATTCCCTACAAGAATTTGAGCTGAACTTAAAGCTGCTAACTTGCTAAAAGCAATCGCAGCATTAGCGGCTAAATTTGCATTAACTAAACTTGCATCAACCATTGTTGATGTAACTGTATTCGTATCACCAGTTGTTACGACCGTTCCGGTTATGTCTGGGAAAGTAATTGTCTTATCACTTCCTGCGGGATCGGTTACAGCAAGGGTTAATTCATAGGCATTAACAGTCGATCCTTCGAAAACAAGGCTTCCAGTATTTCCTATTAATAATTGACCAGTAACAGTTCCGCCTCCAAGCCCCATCTTCTCAGTTTCAAGCTCCTGCAAGGCATCTTGAACATTAGTTGCACTTAACTGACCGTAAGGCGTGAAGGTAATATTGCTTGCTACCTGCCCTGCTACGGTCTGCGATAGATCAACCTCGTTCCAGCTACTCCCCGAACTGTTAGTCACACCCAAAACGTAGTCAGGTGGAGCAAGAGCAACGACTGGAGCTGGAGAACTTGGGGTTCCAGAACTCGAAACCACGACATACACGCCGTCCGTTGTCGAACTAGGCGTTGGCAAGTTAGAACCAACTGCTAAACCAGCCGCAATTCCAGCGGAGGTAGTTGCCACCATCTGGCTTGTTCCAGCGTTGAAAGTTCCACCAAAAACGAGACTTCCTTTTGTAAGTGTTGTAATTGCTTGCCAAGCGTTTCCATCCCAGATGAACGCATCCTCAGAAACAGTATCAAAGAGAATTTGTCCATTGAACTGTGCTGTTGGATAACCGTTTTGAGCTATTGATTGGAATAAAGCTGTTGAAGCATTACTTAATTTAGAACCATCAATTGAATCATTACCTATCCTTGCAGCATCTATTGTTCCGCTTGTTAATACAGTTGCAGCAAGATTAGGAATATCGGAAGCGGCAAGTGTGGTTCCAGCAGTAGCAACACCTTTATTATTTACAGTGACTTTTGTATAAGTTCCTGCACTAATTCCACTCGTCGAAGTTGTTAATCCACCAGAACCGCTGACAGTTAATCCGCCACCTGCTGTGATTTGAACAGCACCTTTAGCACTAGCAGTTGCAGTAGGAAGATCAGAAGCAGCTAAAGCCGTTGCTGCTGTAATCATTCCTTGTCCGTTAAACGTAATACCAGAAACAGTTGCACCAGTAACGCTATTGGTGATTGATAAAGCACCTGCTCCACTAACACTTAAACCAGTCCCAACAGATACCCCACCGACAGCACTAGTCGTTGCAACAGGCAAATCTCCTGCTACCAGTGCAGTTGTCGCAGTAATTAATCCTTGGGCGTTATAAGTAATCCCTGATCTTGTGCCTGCTGTTATTGCATTATTAATTCCAAGATTTCCAGAAGATACATTTAGCGATCTATTGATGTTGGCAGTCGCTAATTTTGCGGCTGTAATTGTGCCATCAGTAATTTTGGCATCAGTAACAGCTCCTGTTGCTAGCTTTGCAGTAGTTACATCTCCATCAACTATTGCTGCACTGTCAACAGCATTATTAGCTAAGGCGGCTGCATCAACAGCGTTAGGTGCAAGCTTGGCACTGGTTACAGCATCATCAACAATCTTGGCGGTAGTTACTGCATCATTAGCAAGTGAACCAGCAGCTAATGTCCCTGATAATTTCGCAACAGTGACAGCTCCGTCGGCAATTTGATTCGTACCAACTGCTCCATTAGCAATCTTTCCTGACGTAACCGTTAAATTTGCAAGGTTAGAACCTGTAACTGTTGTTGCTGCAATTTTGGCTCCAGTAATTGCACCATTCGCAACCGCAGCAGTATCAACAGCATCGTCAGCTAACTCTGTAGCAGTAACAGCGTTAGTTGCTATTTGAGAAGCTGTTATTCCTCCAGAAGCAATTTTTGCTCCGGGTATATCTCCATTACTAAGATTTAATTTGGCATAAGTAACTGTTGTATTTGGAATTTTATTAACAGTTACAGCACCATTAGCTATTGCGTTTTCATCTACAGCGTTGTCTGCAAGTTCAGTAGCAGTTATTGCATTAGTAGCTATTTGAGTTGCAGTAACAGTATCGTTAACTAATTTCGCACCAGTTATTGTTGCATCTGTAATCTTAGTTGCAGTAACAGCTCCATTCGCAAGTTTGGCAGTTGTAACAGCAAGATTCTGGAGAGCATTTGTTGTTACTTGGTTTGCACCTAACGTTCCAACCTTTGCTCCGGGGATATCACCATCATCTATTAACGCAACACCCGCAGCAATTAAATCTTTAACTGTTACCTTTTTCGTTTCAGTCGCTGACAGGTCTGCAACTGCTAATGCATCCGTAGAACCAACATTACCTTCCGCAAGAGGAGGTAGTGCTGTGATTTTGTAATCTGCCATGCCAACGAACTAACTAAGAACCAATACCGATATATTAATCCTGTTCAAGCAATATTGGACTTTCATTTTCTTGAAGAATACGATCTGTACTCTCTTGCAACAAGTATCCGGGCGTGTCTCCTGTCTTTAATCTGACTTGTCCGTTTGTCACAAATTCTATTCTTGTTTCTATAACTTCTGCTGCTGCAACACTTACAGCAACATTAGTAATAATGCAATTAGCTTCGTAATAAACGTTTTTCCTTGAGTCAGAGGAGTCACGATAAATATAAAATAATCCATCGAAATCTGATCCTTGCTGTGTTCTAACAATTAATTGAGCGAGGTAAAAAGGAAATTCTGGATCACTGCCATATTCATTTTTTCTAGTTCCTGTGTCATAACTATGTTCCCAAATACAGTTCATTGAACCTTGACCACTAATTAATCCAGCCTCATATTGATTTCTAAATTCATCTCCAAGGTTTGTTAAATCAACTTGTTCTCTTGTCGTTGTCATCTCAAAGTCTTTGACTCCTGCTACATGTCTGTATCTTTCATTTCTAGTTTTAATCAAAATATCTTTAGTAGCACTTGGCGAGACAAGAGTTAAAGCATTTGTTTGGACTCCTTCTATTGCTTTTGGAAACGTATCAAATAAACGCATCCCTCCAACAGGATCTACATTTATAAACCATTTTCCATCTGGATAGTTATGACCACTAACTAATTCAAGAGTAGAACCATCTGCTGTTTCTATTTCAACCTCATCTCCTGTTAACAACGAACCAGAGCTGTGATCAACGCTAAATCTCTTAGTTGAAGTATTAACATCAGCAGGATCTAGCTTTGTTCTCAAAGCCGATTGCAAAGCATCTCTTCTAAGGGCTATTTCACCCGATTGACCAAAATAAACGCCCATGATTTACATGTTGACTTCGGTAGGTGCTCCGTCTGCTTCCCAACTAATATCAGCACTTAAGACTTCGCCAACAGCACTATTCATCGAAACCCCAGTTATATAAACATTAAAAGTTATATAACGATCATGTGATCCATCTTCAATGTTTAACTTTAATTGAACCGAATCAGCCGCCGCAGCTTTTCCTTCTTCCCCTGCACTTGAACTTGTAACAGCCTTAATGCTTTTAGTTAAAAGTGTTGTTACGTCACCATCAGTGCCGGGAGCCGTTTGATAATAAAACAATCTTGCACTTCCGCTATAGCTGCGAATCCCTGCAACAATAGTTCGATCCGTGTCTTCTAAAGAAGTTGTTTCAAGAACAGCTTGTGAACTTGAGTAAGACCAAGATTGAACTTTTGCAGCTTTGGTTCCTGCAATTAAAAGTTGTCCGTCTTTTCCGCTATAAAAAGGCACGACCTAAAAAATCAATACGTTGTGTTTATTCTAAGGGGCATCTAGGCAAGCAACAAAACTACAGCTCACATTACTCCTTCCTTTAAAGGTACTTGTAACAGAAGGAGGCTGTGAATACCTCCATTTTAATCCTTTTTCCGTTAATCCTGTTTCATCCTCTCTTGCAATTTCTTTTGTTAAAAAATGACCTGAACCGGGATCAACAATTCCTGCTGTTGCATTTGACGAGCTAAATCGAACGAAATCATAAACAGACATCACGTCGTCATAATTATCTAGGATTAAACCAACCTGACCATCTGTGATATTAGAAAAACCCAGAGTTAATGTTGCATTTACTCTTTTGTTCCCATAGCGAATATGTGTCTTTGTCCCATCTAAAGATTCAAATTCTGTACTGGGATAACGACCGGGATTAAAACTTCTAGAGCTTGGTTTTAACGCTGGAAAATCTTGTACCATTACGTGACCTCTTTAAAATGATAAAACGGAGGAGTTCCATCCCATCCATCAAGAATAGCTAATGATCCACTACTTGTTACTGGTGCATGGCTTCCTGCAATTTCAAGTAATCCATCTTCTGCATAAGAAATAGTTTCTAATTTATAAATCCTATTTGAAGTAACACTATTTTTTAGCGTAAATAAAACATTAGAAGGCAAGTTTGCACCTGTAACAAAATTAACGCCAGAAGCCTCTAAAACTTCTTCTGTACCGGGTCTCCAATAATAAATATTTGCATTTGTATCTGTTATTGGATCATTGCTAATTACTTCGCCTTCTTCTGTTATTACACCGTTGTCGTATCTTTGAACATGTGTTGATTCAGATACAAGCTTGAAATAATCGCCGGGACTTAAATTCACACAGTATTGAGGTGATGTCTTAAATGACACTCCATGATCAATTTCTTTTCTAAGTTTTAAAATATATTTAGCGAAAATTAAAGCACTATCTCTTGTCGTGCAAAAGCCAGAAAGATCATAAGCTTCTATTGGATCTGCACGACTTCCACCTTGCTCATCTATTAAACGAATAATTAAATTTTTTGTTTCAGGAAAACCATTTGTTTTTTCTTCTCTATATAAAACACTAGCTGTAAATAATTGACGTTCTTCTGGACTTAAGAAAGAAACTTTTAAATCATTAATATTACCGTCAGTAAATAACGCTTTTACTTTAGGGGCTTTTCTATGGGCTATTTTATAAGTATCAGAGGCAAAAGGAACAGAGGGAACTAAGTTAAATTTTCCACCAATAACAGTAAAATCTAAAAGATTATATGTTCCGTGTTCATACAGAAAATCTCTTAAATTAATTTTGCTACTAATAACACCATCCCAAGTAAAACCGTTTGCCTTACAAAATTTAGCTGCGTCACTCATATCACCAACAGCATTAACTCCAACGATCTCTCCAGCTCCTAACGTTGAATCAGTTAACAAGGCATAAGCAATTTCAGCAAAATTATTACTTGCCTTTTTGGCTCCTCCATTTATAAGGTCATCAATTTTAATTCCTTTTTTAAAATAAGCCGATAATTGAGTGAAGTTAGTCCATTCTTTTGCACTATTTATTCTTATGCCACCTAGAGCTAAATTTGGATAACGTGCTTTGTCATTAGATGGATCAACCATCTCGTTTACATATACAATTTCGTGTTCGGGACCTTCTTGGTGACTCTTTTGTTCCATGTCTGGGAACTGAACATAATCAGCAACAGCGTCATAAGCATTAACATTGCCTGTTAAAACATCAGGATTAGCAGCAGTAGCTTCTTGAGTTTCACCACTTGGAAGTTCAACACCTGCAATAACAAAAGTAGCCCCGTTAGGGAAAACAGATGAACTAGGAAGTCCACTTGAAGGTCTAGCAATTGTTAAGGTTTCTCCTGCCTTATAACCAGTACCTCTTGTTGTTATTGACCAATGGGCGTTCCATTTAGAAAACTGTGTAGTATTCCAGCGAACAGTTACGCTCAGAGTTAACCCAGTGCCAGCAACACTTCCTGTTGGAGTTGAAACGAAAACGTGTGTACCTACAGCCATTTTAAGAAGCACCCGTCATGATGAGGTTAGGAGTAACGTCCATATCGTAGTAATCAACACGGATTGAGTTGTCTTCTGGATGATTAATGACACTTGGATGAACACTAGGTCTATAAATATTACCGCCAGCGTTAATTGTTACCTCAGTTGAAGGCGTTCCAGCAGGAACAACCTCATAACCAACTTCAACACCATTTTCATAAACGATCCATGCCCAGTTGCCATTAACAGGATCAAAGTCTTTATTCAATGAGATTAAATCAATTTGTTTTCTATCTTCATAAACTTCGTACACTACTGGTTCATAATTAGGTGTGTAACTTGAACTATCAGCCTGAATAGTTACATTTAATTTAGTCAACTCGTCATCACTAACACCTGAATTATAACTCGAAAGTCCTGTTACCGGACCACTATCAACAGCATTAGGATTAGGAGCGCCAGTATTATAAGAAACCTTCCATTCTGTATTGGTTAACTCATTAACTTCTAATACAAAATCTTCTTGCCCTGAAAACGAAACAACACAATCACCAAAAGAAGTTTTATGGGCAAATTCTTCAGAAATTGCATTGATATTTGTTGCTGTCGAGTTTAACAAGTTAACGCATTGACCTACATGTTTAATAGGAATATTATTTCCGGGGTAAGGTTTAAATCTAAATTCATATTGTCCATATATTTTTGGATGATTAATTCGAATAAAATTATATTGAAACTCAGGAGTATTGCCTCTTATACAAAAAAGACCACTATGATTTGCAACGCTTGTATTCACTAAAGTCTCCCAAGTTCCATTTTTTCCTGCTTCTCTCATTTGCAAGTAAAAGAAAGAAAATCTTTTTAAATAATGATTTATTCGGCCTAATTGAAACTGAACTTTATCATCAAACATCTTACGAAGTTCTGTCTGTTCTGGAACAGAATTAAGATTCGCCCCATTAATTAATCCGAAAACTTTTGACTTCAAACCTATTTCAGTTGCCGTGCACGAACGACTATTTGTAACTGTTCCAATTGCTGCTTTTTGTAAAATAGGATTTCTATATGCAAAACCATATTGCAATGAATAATCACTCATATCTTGCTTTGTTCTTATCTTTACGCCCTTAACTTCTGTTTGAGATTCATCCCAAGGTAACCACTTTGGTTGGGCTGCGTGTTCATACAAATTAGGGTGTTTAAATGGTGTCCCTATAGCGTCGTAATCAGTCCCTTGTTCTATTACTTTAAAAGTGCAAATACGTTCAATTCCTGTGTACATAAGCTGTCCTTCAATATATGTTGTAGGTCGCCAAGGTGTGCCTTCTTCTGCCCCTGAAGTTGTAATAGATTCACAAGTTACTAAAGCGTCACCAGCCATATAAGTCTCACCTACCGAAAGCTGACTATCAACATTTTCTCTGATAGATCGAATCATTGATACAACATCTTCTATTCCGTGAGGTTTGTAACCTGTTTCATAAGTATCGTCATTTGGTTGCGAACTTCTCAACAAGTGATAAGTAATAGTATTTCCTTCATTTGTTACATTTCCCCCCGTAAATCCTGCTCTAGTAGGCCACCAAGCTCTATTCTTTTTTGCCTTTGTTGCAATAGCTCTATCTGAATCTTTTGAACCTCCTTTCATCATTTGATTTAACTCAAAAGAAAGATTTACAACACTCGCATTAGGCATTGGGCTATAAATGCCAAACGTAGATTGAGTTGTTGGATTTCTTGCCCCACTGAAAGGATAAATGGGAGGTGTAATTGTATTAACAGGCCATTTATCAGCTAAAACATCATCAGGATATTTATAATCCATTCCTAAAATTGCAGATTCACTATATTTATCTGCAATACCTATTCGATTATCTGGACTGGTGTCGGGAGATGACTTAAAAAATAAATCTACTTTTCTTTTGCTATAGCTTGAAAGCAATAAATCACCAATGGCATACCCTTCAAATTCTGGGTTTTGCTTTCCTGTAAGTGGATCTGCTGTTCTATCTATTTCTCCTGAAGAAAACATTACTAACGCTTTCAACTGTTGCAGTTTTCCTAAACTTAATAATTGTGACCATAACAATTGTCCACTAACTCTTATTCCTCCAACAGTTGTTTCTTTTAATCCATAAAAAGTTTGTGTAGTAGTTGTTGATTGGTTAGCAAAAACAAGAGGAATCACATCACCAATAGTCGCTAATTCTTGGACGCTATTAAAAGCAAATTGAGGTGCAAACCGCTTACTACCAATAGCATCTGCTCCTTTTTGTGCTGAACTAGCTTTTACAGGTTTAGGCTTAGGTGTTAATAAATAACCAATAGCAGTTAAAGCAACAGAAACTGCAATTGCTCCGACGGTTGTTCCTAAAATTGGTGTTGCCAACAATACCTCTAATCCACTTGCTTTTATGTCAGGAATTAATTCATAACCTTCTTTCCGTTGTCCGTTATAAGCAGCAGTCTGATCTACAAAAAACCAATATTCGTCTTCACTAATACCTAATGTTTTACATAGATCTATTTCCGACGGTAATAACAGCCTTCGACCATAAGGCTGTCGAGAGGACTCCATCCCACCACCAACTCGCCGAATGTTTTTTTGTAATTTAGCCATCCTTCCTCATAATAAGCTGCCATGCCGTAACCATCATCTGATTTGCATAAAGCAATTGCTCCCAGTTTAGGGGTTGAATCAACTCCCCACCTATTTAATTCTTCAAAAAAGATACTGTAATCTTTTTTTCTTAACCTCCGATACCAACTTCTTGCCGGTTCAGGAGAACTTATTTTGTAATGAGCTAAAACAGTTCTGCTTAAACTTAAGCAATCTCCAGCTCCATGCTTTACAGGATCAGCACCTAAACGATAAGGAAGACCAATTAATTGATCTGGCCTCATCTGTTTTGAATAGTTCCAGTAACAGGCAAATGCCCAACCATTTTTGTAGTTAAGATACGATTAGGAGCATTAGC
>MDTE01125397.1_pt1 | contig 15982 bp, 11 predicted proteins | sample 811231 | NCBI WGS metagenome assembly MDTE01 (sample SAMN05326651, study PRJNA326480) | marine metagenome | isolation source: seawater | place: Indian Ocean: Red Sea | collected 2010
ATCGGTGGGCCCAAGCTGCCTGTCCTTTATTACGTGCCCGATGTGTTCGCTGCGCATGTCTTGGGCGGCTACCCCACAGTCGATGACATTCCCATTGCCTTAGGCATCGAGGACCTGCAGATCCAAGCCTGCGAGCCCGGCTTGGGTACAGACTGTGATCTAGCAGCCAGCTGGCACTATGCCTATGACCCGAGCAGCAGCACGGTTTCATGGGCCAACTTAGGGGGTGTTCGCATCATGCTGACGGCGAGGACGCTCCGCACGGATGAGAAGAATGCGACGGTCTCCAAGTCCATTGATCTGGATGCATCCGATACTTTCATTCCAACGAGCGGTTTGGACGGCTACCATCGACGAGTAGCACGGACAGAGGTCGCTATCCGCAACGCAGCAGGTAGCTGGCAGCTGGCCAAGGGCAACTGGTAGGACGGCCGATGGGACGGATCCAGCCGAAACGGCATGCTGGAGGCCAGCGAGGCTTTGCCTTGATCCTGGTCATGGTGGCGTTGGTGACGCTCACGATCCTCGGCGTGACCGCCATTACTGCAGCGCAGCTGGACATGAAGATCACCCAGAACATGCGTCACCACAAGCAACTGCAGTATGGAGCTCTGACAGGGATTGACCATGTCCGCGACCTGGCCGAGGACCAGGATGTGGACTTGATCGAGGTCTATACCGATGCGGCAGGACGCGCGAACAACTGCATTCCCAACTGGATTCACCCCACCGAGAGTGCGGCGGTCGATCTGCCGACCGTGATCGAGGCCAACGGGTTCACTTTGGCCAATTACCAGGTGGATATCTGCCAGGCTGTCTGCAATCAGCCGCCGGCGGGCACAGGCGTCGAGAGTGTCTCGTACGTTTTGGACGTTGTCTCCAATGGGGTCATGACCGACGCGACTGCTAACGCCCGAATGGGTGGGTTCCTGTTTGGACGCACCAGCCAGGTGAGGACGTGTAATGGTTTGCTCTGAGCGCTCACTAGCCATCGGTCTGTCGATGGTGCTCGTGTGCCTCTGCCTGGCGCCGGGGCGTTCTGTTGCTCAGGAGCCCCTGCCGGCTGTGCTGCCGACCGTGCTCTTCCTGGTGGAAGACAGCGCTCGGATGGGCGCTGTCTGGGATGGAGACTCGACGCTGTCGACGACGACCAGTCGCTGGACCTACACCAAGAACGCGATCATTCGGGTCATGAAGGCGGCTCCCGTCGGGTTTACCTTCGGTGTGGCCCTCTCTGCAGATGGTGCTGGCAGCGAGGGTGGAATTGGCTTCGAGCCGCTGGCGTATCCCGGGATGACGCAGTCGTCGATGATCAATCAACTCAACGACTACGTGCCGAGCACGAACACAGACCGAAGGCTTGCTGAGTCCTACACCAAGGTTCTCGAGAGTTGGGCCTCACTGTCTCACAACACCGTGTCTAGCTGGCAGGCGGGACCCTTCCAGTACAGTTGCTCCAACCTGGTCGTCATTGTCATCGGATCAGATGTCGGACTCAATGACGACAACCCCAGCTCCGGTTTCTTCACCACAGCACCACCAGCCGATGTCCTCTGCGATGATGCTGGTGGCTTAGAGGCTTGCTTTCACGACAATGTGGCCCACTACGCCTACACCAGCTTCTCGGCTCCGGTAGCTGGCACGGGCGCGATCAAGACGCACTCGATCCTCGTCGACTCCAACTCGTCGACGATTTCGGATGCGACGGTTGCCGGGAACCTGTTCCAGGGCATGGCCAATCAGGGGCAAGGCCTCTACTACACGGCGAGCAGCCCAGGCGGCATCGGGACCGCGATCTGGGGCATTCTGAACGACAGCTTCTCTGGGGTGTACAGCAATGCAGCTGTGTCGATGACTCCTCTGGGCGACAAGCTGTTTGCGTCCTACTTCGAGGTGCAGGGCGGCCACCCGCTGTTCAAGGGGCACCTTCTGGCCTGGAACATCGACAATGACCCCACGTCTGCCAACTACGGACAGATCGTTGCGGGCAGTGGGGCGTCCGGTGAGATCTGGGACGCAGGACAGTTGCTCGCTTCCCGCATGGCCAACGCCTCAGAGAACAACCAGTTCGAGTCCCTGGGCAGCTGGAACACCAATCTGCAGCGAACGGGCTACACCTCTAGGGAGAGTCAGGACTTTGATTCGGAGCTGTTGCCCTTTGACGCGGCGAGGCTCTCGGCAGGGTCGGACCTGACCGAGCTTCTGGTGGACGAACATCCTCAAATCCCGCTGGATTCCAACCAGCAGTGTGAGACGTTGGTCACCGACTACGACTTCGACTGCGATGTCGACTATCACGACGCGCAGGTGCTCGTGGACTTTATTCGCGGCGTAAAGACGGCCCCGTTCTTCAGTACGGGCATCCCGCGTGGTCCATGGAAGATGGGTGACACGGGGCACTCTGTTGCTGTTGCGGCGCCAGCGACGCTCTCTGCCATCGCCACGGAGCCTCACTTCATCGCCTACAAAGACAAGCTCGCTTCCCTTCCATCGATGGTCTACGTCTCCTCCAACGCAGGCATGTTGCACGCGTTCAACCTGGACGTCTCGGGCCATGAAGGTGGCGAGTTTTGGTTCTACATTCCGCGCAGTAAGGCGAGTCGTGATCCGGAAAACAGTTCTGTTCGGGAGTTCGATGACTTTCAGATTGATGACCTGATGCGCACCGGTCAGGTGAGTGTCAACGACGGTCGGATTGTCCTGGAACACGTCTGGTTGGATGGCTACAAGTCCACGCTCAGTGGCTGTAGTGGCCCCAGCTTCAGTGCATCCGACAAGGACGGCACGATCTCTCCCGATGGCTGTGAGTGGCATCGCGTCGTCGTCTGGTCTGGTGGTTTCGGAGCGCGCCATGTGTATGCGCTCGATGTGACGAACCCCTACCAGCCTCGATTCCTGTGGGAACGCACCGACAACAGTGCCATCAGTGCACTGGGTAAGGGACGGGCTGTGGGTAGTCCTGGCGTGTCGGCCTTCTTTGATGTGAGCGGCACCCTCGCACAGAAGCGATGGCTTGCTGTTTGGGGATCGGGCTCTCAGGGGCCGGGGGTCAGCGTGGACAGTGCGAAGACGGAGTACGCACACGCGGCCATCTACATTCACGACATGGACTCGACGACCTCGAGGACCCCCACCGATTACCCCCAGCAAGGCTTCGCAGTGGCGCATCCGGCCTTGTCCAATCAGGACAGCGATTCGTTCGAGGAGTACGTGCCACCTGAGTACGGGCTGTTCGGTGAGCCGGCTCTGACAGATCTCGATGGGGATGGCTCGGTCGATGTGGCATTCATCGGGGACTCCATGGGCTACGTCTTCAAGGTGAAGTTCCGGGAGACCAACCCCGGTTCGCCGCAGTTCTGCACATTTGCCACCCCAGACACCAACGACGACTCGAAGCACATGTACTACAAGCCGGCGACCTTCTTCAGCCAGGCCGGCGAGTTGCTCGTGTATTACGCCAGTGGCAGCCCGTTCACGATCTACGACACCTCCAACGGTGGGCTCTATGTGCGTAAGGATCCAGAGCCTTTTGGTTGTGAGCCGTCAGTCGCTGCGCCGTGTGCGGCCACGGCTTCGTTGTTCAATAGCAATGGTTTTTACCGCTTCACTGGCGTGGGCGAGAAGCTCGTGGGCAATCCCACAGTGGTGTTTGGCCGCCTGTTCTTCGCCACCCATATTCCTGGCTCGGATCCCTGTGTTCTGGGGGACAGCCGCATCTACGGGCTGGACGTGGAGACTTGTGGTGGTGGCATCTTCGATGTGACCACGGACAGCTATACGGTGACGGACAATCTCTATACCGAGACCAGCGGTCTGATCTCCGAGCCCGTCTTCTCCAACGGTCAGATGTATGCACTAAACATTCAGGGCAGTGGCATCAACCAGAACAGCGTGATCGACAACTTCCAGGTGACGCCCAACAACGTTGCCGACTTCGTCTATTCGTCCTGGCGTCACGTCTACTGAGCCTTTAGGCCTTCCACTCCGCTCTCAGCCAGTTGCTCCAGATTGAATCGGGCAGCATGGTTGTCTGGCTGCAACTCCAACACCCGCTCCCAAGCCTGGCGAGCACGAGTGTAGCGGCCTTGGTCTGCGGTGATGTTCCCCAGCAGGACGAGGGCGTCGATGAGATCGGGACAGGCCAGGATGGCTTCTTGGACCTGTTCCAGTGCGGTGGTTGATTGGCCAAGCTCAACGAGGATGTGCGCGCGCCAACTTCGGTAGTTGCAGCTGTCTTGCAGGAGCAGCGCCCGATCAATCTGGGTGAGGGCCCGGTCGTACTCGCCCAGCCGGAAATACACCTCAGCCAGGCCGCCGAGACCCTGGGAGCGTCGAGGCTCCAGGGCTACCGAACGTTGGAAGAGGACCCGGGAGCGAGCGAGGCGGTTGGCGATGTTCGTGTCGCTTCCATCCGCCAGGAGCATGTGCACGTAGCCCAGATTGACTAACAGATCGTAGCTGCCGGGGTGCTGTTTCTCGGCGGTCTCCAGCAGCTCGATGGCTTTGGCGGGTTGCTCTTCGCGCAGCCGCAGATCGGCCAGTCCCAGCGCTGCTCCCAGGCTTTGCGGCTCCACCTCTAGGGCTTGCTGATAGTGCTTCTCTGCGTCGGCAAGTTGTCCTAGGAGCCGGTAGGTGTCCGCGAGCTTGACCTGAGCCTCCACATCACGGGCGGAGAACGATGCGGCCATCAAGTATTCGGCATTGGCCTGTTGTAGGAGTCCACGTGCTCTGAGGGCGTCGCCACGACGTAGCCAAGGTGCGATGACGGGTCGCAGGTCGCGAGCAGGACTGGTCGATTCTCCAGAGAGCCTTGCGGCTGCGCTGAGAGCTTGTCCAGACTGTCCCGCTGACCAGTACCCGAGCATCTCCAGGTACGTACCGCGTGCGCGCCTCGCTTCCTCAAGCCGTTTTTGCAGCGGCCCCCTTCTCTCCAGGGGAACTCCCGAGAGATCGATGCTGTCTTCGATAGACAACTCAACGGCGCTGAGAGTTGCCAAGGGGACGTCTCTTCGCCCGCTTCGAGTCCGCCGTCCAGACCGAATGGCCATCGCAACCGAGTCCTGACCATGGACCACGGTGGTCAGAGACAGCAAGCCCTCGCGGCCGGTCACGAGGCGCTCAAGTACGTCGTCTGCATTGCTAAGCGCAGCCGCCTGGAGGTCTTCGCGGACGGGGTCTCTTCTCCAGCTGCGCAGCACAGCACCGGCGTCGACTGCAGTCTGCGTATTTTGAGCTTCCAGCAGGACGTGTTCTGCTCCACTGGGATCGAGCCAGAGCCTCAACGTGGGAAATTGCTCCGCCACTCGAGCCACAAAAGTACCCAACTCCTCTCCCGAGAGGAGGGCGAGGGGGAGTCGGAATACGGTCCTTCCCCCAGGAGCGAGTCGTTGGGCTACGGAAGCGACGCGCTGTGGGCTGTAAGCCACGGCTCCACCGGGCGTCCAAGGCGGGGGGAGGTCAACCAGAATGCATTCATAGCGAGTGTCGATCGGCCCACTGAGTGGGTCGACTCGAGCAAAGAGGACTGCCGGATCTGCAGCCACCTCTCGGTTCCAATGCCCGTTGTCACGAATCGCCTTCCGGAGGCGCGCGCTGGGCTCGTAGACCAGAATTCTCCCCGGTCCGCCGCGGCGAAGTGCATCGGCGATGGCGCCGGTCGTTGTGCCGTGCAGGAGGGTCGATAGGGCAGGGGTGCCGAGCAGGGTGGGTAGGTGGCCAAAGAAGTGGTCTGCTCCCAGGGTCTCAGTTCCACCACGAAGAGTCCGCCCGCGAGCCCACAGGCGTCGCTGAGGCCCGTCTCCGGCGAGGGCATAGCTCCCACCAGGGCCGGACTCCAAGACGCTGTCGGAGCCTCTGGCAGCTCTCGTGATCTCCCGCAGCTTCTCCGCACTGTGGTAGCTCCGATAGGGCTCATCGGCCCGCAACGCTCCCCCAGCAGTGGGTAGCGCTAGAGCGGCCATGGCCAGAAACGCCACAGTGGCTTGGCTACGGGGTAGGGTGGCCGTTGCTTCGGTGACAGTTCTCCTCACCGGGATGAGGGCGAGCAAAAGGGCTAGAACGCGGAGCGTGTGTTCGGGGCCAAGGGTGCTCGATCCCAGCATCCAGAGTAGGACCCCGACCGCCAGTCCGCGCGCTGTCCATGGGCCTGGAGGTTCGGTGCAGGCTGCGACGAGTGCGATGGCAAGGAAAGTCAGAGCGGACGGAGCGAAGGGCATGCCAGCTGGCAGTAGCGGCCAGGAGCCGAGTTCCGATGCGGCCGCGAGTAAGAGAGGCGTCCTGCCCAGTACTTCGCCGGCCAAGAGGAGCGCCAGTGGCAGAAGAAAGGCGGTGGAGCGACCTCGCCTGCGAACCAGTGCCGCGCAGCCAGCCCCTGCTGCTGCCCCCGCGACTGCTTCAGCGACCCAGCCGGGACTGGGCCCAAAGAAGGGTCCGACGGCCTGCAGGAGCACGGGAAAGGCTCCGCCAACAGCCAAGCCCAGCCCGAAGCCGGTGTGCACCGTATCGGTGACGTCGGGCGCTGCCTGTGGTTTGGGTGGTGTGGATGCGCCCCTGGTCCGCAGCGCGCCGAACAAAAGACAACTGGCTCCAATCCCGCCCACCAGCCCGGGAGGGACGATGGGCATCAACGCATGCAGGAACAAGGGGAGCGTCACTGCGATCGTGACCCATGTGGAGATGGAGCTGCCGATCAGTCCCCAGTCCATGGTTGGGCCCTCTCCGGAGCCGTGGTTAGGAGCCTTGGGGCCGATTAGATGAATTCCCAGGGCAGCCCCTGCGCTCAGGCTGGTGGCGGTCAATAGGCCAACCAGGGGCTGACCTGTGCTGCCCGCCGCGTATGCAACGATTGAGTCCAGTGCAGGCAGCCACAGCGCCACACCCCCGAGACCTACAGCGCAGCACACTGTGTGGAGCTTTCTGTTCGATTGAGGGGCGGCGTTGGGGAGTTTTAGGCCCCATCCCAGCCCGAGACCCATCAGCAGACCAGGAATTGTTAGGTGGTCCGGGGGCAGTCCCCAGGCCACGCCGAGGGCGGCGCACACTACCAGTGAAAACCCGACATCCCCGATGAGCCGAGTGAGCCGCGGGGCAAGCATTTGCAAAGGGTTCACGTCCGAACTGGGCTCAGTAGAGCGGGATCCCAGCACGTCCTTTACCGGCCATTACTGGCAGGAAATCCCGCAAGGCATGAACCACTATAGCCGACCATCGCGTGCCCTCGACCTTGACAAGGAGATCTTCCGTCGAGGAAAATCCTTAACTGTTCTACAAAGGGACTTCTGCCCTCTGTAGCCGGCTCCGTGGGAGGGCGAACCGCGGGGATTCTGGAAGCAAGAAGGGGGTTCGGGGGCCCTTCTTCGAAGAGGTTGATCGCTCAGGCGGGCTAGGGCTGCGGATGGGACTGAATCCCTTCGGACGCTCGAATAGTGCCATTGCCCTGGATATCGGCTCCTCCTTCATCAAGGTGCTCGAGCTGGAGGAGTCCAAGGGCAAGTGGTCGCTGACGAACTTCGGCATGAAGAAGCTGCCGCCAGAGGCCATCGTGGATGGCGCTCTGATGAACTCCAACATCATCGTGGACTCCATTCGCGAGCTGGTGACGAGCAACAAAATTCGCACAAAAGACGTGGTTGCCTCTGTTTCCGGTCACTCGGTGATCATCAAAAAGATCAATCTGCCGGTCATGACCCTCGACGAGCTGGAAGAGAACATTCAATGGGAGGCTGAGCAGTACATCCCGTTTGACATCAATGACGTCAACATCGATGTGCAGATCCTCGATCCCGCTGGTGATGATGCGGGCCAGATGGAGGTGCTTCTGGTTGCGGCCAAGAAGGACATGATCAACGACTACACCGCCATTGTTCAGGAGGCTGGCCTCAATCCGGTCGTCATGGATGTGGACTCGTTTGCCGTCGAGAACGCCTTTGAGTTGAACTATGACCCCAGCCCGGATGAGACCGTCGTGCTCGTGAACATTGGGGCTGCACTCATCAACATCAATGTACTGCGGGGTGGCGTGACAGCCTTTACCCGAGACATCACCCTCGGTGGCAACCAATACACCGAAGAGATTCAGAAGCAGCTGAACGTCAGCTACGAAGAGGCGGAGGCCCTGAAGATTGGTGGGGACATTGTTCGTGACGCCCAGGCGGTTGTTCCGGAGGAGGTCGAGGGAATCATTCGGATGGTGTCGGAGAACGTCGCCACGGAGATCCAGCGCTCGCTCGACTTCTTCGCAGCGACGGCGGCCGACGACGAGATTCGAGGGGTGTTCCTGAGCGGTGGCACTGCTCGTGTCCCTGGTCTCACCAGAGCGATTCAGGAGAAAACGGGCCTCAATGTCGAGTTGATCAATGCGTTCCGCAAGATCGAGATCAACGAGAAGGACTTCGACACGGAATTCCTGAATGAAGTCAGCCCTATGGCTGCTGTCGCGGTTGGCCTGGCGCTTCGCAGGGGTGACGACCGATGATTCGCATTAATCTGCTACCGGTCCGGGCTGCCCGGAAGAAGGAAGCGGTCCAGCGCCACCTGCTGCTGTTCATCGCCGGTTTGGCTGCGATTCTGCTGGTAGGCATCGTTGGCTACCAGAGCAAGAAGGGAGACTTGGACATTCTCCAGGCTCGTAATGCGCGACTGCAGCGTGAGATTGACGACCTCAAGAAGATCATCGGTGAGGTGGACGAGTACAAGGTTCAGCAGGAGCAGCTGGAGCAGAAGCTCAAGGTGATTCGGGAACTCAAGGCGAAGAAGACGGGACCCGTGCACATGCTCGACGAGTTGGCGTTGCGTATCCCTGAGAAGCTCTGGTTGACCTATCTGGAGCAGGTTGAAAAGAAGATCTCCCTAGAGGGGGTCTCCATCAACAACGAGGTCATCGCCACATTCATGAGTCGACTCGAGGAATCGGACTACTTTGAAGAGGTCTATCTCGTTGCAATTACAGCAATCGAGCGCGAAGACCTGCACCTGAAGGAGTTTACGGTAACCGCCAAGCTCATTCCGACCGGCCGTTCTGACCTGGAAGGAGACGTCAATTGATCGACGACCTTTTTGAACGGTTAGAGAGTCTCACAGGGCCCCAGAAGCTCATGGGGGCCGTCGGGATCTATGTGCTGGTGGCACTAGTGATCTTCTTGATGTTGATTCGACCCACGGTGAACAACACGGAGGCTGCCATCGCCCGGCAGGCTCAGCTCGAAGCCGAGGAGGCGGAGAACCGCAAGATTGCTGAGAATCGTGCTCTGTGGGAGGAGAGTGTCAACCGCTTGAACGAAGAATTGGCCAAGGCGGTCAAGGAGTTGCCCAACTCCCGCGAGATTCCCGAGCTTCTGCGTCGCATTTCCTCCATCGGCAAGAAGATTGGTCTGGAGTTCAGGTTGTTCCAGCCCATGCCCGAGATCATCCGGGAGTTCTACGCCGAGGTGCCCGTCAAGCTGAAGGTTCAGGGTTCTTTCCACGAGGTAGCCACGTTCTTCGATCGGGTTGGCAAGCTCAACCGAATCGTCAATGTGCGCAACATCACGTTGTCTGATCCTGAGGAGCGAAGCGGCAAGATCATGATGACCATCGAGGGCACGGCGGTGACCTATCGGTTCCTGACCGATGATGAGAAGGCTGCTGCAGGCGGTCGAGGGAGGCGGCGGTGATCTTCGGTCGCTCAACCGTCCTGGCCCTGTGCGCCTGTGCGCCCCTCCTATTGGTTTCGGTGGGCTGTGGCGATGACGGTGGCGGACAGGCCGAGCGCCCCCGGCCGCGCACTGAGGCCCCCAAGGCGGTGGACGTGGAGAAGGTGTCCGTTGGAGAGGAAGAGTCGACGGAGCGCTACTCCTATAACGCCATCGGTAAACGAGATCCGTTCCGTTCGTTCATTAGTCGAGTCGTGGTCGTGGACAGCGAAGGTGGTCCGGTGGGCCCCCTTCAGATGCACGAGATTGATCAGTATCGACTCCGAGGCATTGTCTGGAACATCGGCAAGCCCCGGGCGCTGGTCGAAGACCCCGATGGCATGGGCTACGTGGTCGACATTGGTACCCTGATTGGAAAGAACTGGGGGAAGGTGACCAAGATCAAGCCGGAAGAGATCATCATTACTGAGGAATATCGAGATCCCATCGAGAACGAGTTGATCATCAACGAGATTACAATGCGCCTTCCGGATCCTGCCGAAGAGGCGAAGAAGAAGCAGAAGAACTAGATGTACCGGTTGTTGGCCGTCCCAAGCCGACGGTGGAGGAAGCTCATGGCCCGAACACTTCGCACGACGACCCAGTGGGGAAGCTGCGTGGCTGTGGCCACCCTGCTGTTGTTCATTGGCGCCGCGACCCCGGATGCGTCGGCCGCCTCAGCCTCCTCTATGGTGGAGTCCCTCTCCGTGACGCCTTCAGACGACGCGGTGGAGTTGGAGCTCGTCGCCACTGCCCGTCCCAACTGCGGCGACTTCACGATCAGCGCTCCCCCCACACTCATCATCAGTTGTGTAGGAATGGAGATGGGAGACTCCCCGCCGTTCCTCGACGGACCCGAAGGGCTCGTAGAGAGCATCGAGGTGTTCCAGAACAGTGATGCGGAAGGCACCATCACGGAGTTCCGTGTGCTCCTCTCGGAGCTTCCCGAGTACGACCGGACGGTTGATGGCAACGTACTTCGAGTCGTGATTCGCCCCAATAGCAAGGAGGCTGGGGAGGCCGGCGCGTCGGCTCAAGAAGGAGGAGGAGACCCCATCGCCGATGTGATCTCCGGGATCACAGTGAGTGACGACGAAGTCCAGTGGAAGGACGAAGAGGCGGGGCCCTCCGGAACGGTGAAGGCGGAGAAGACCGAAGACGACGAAGACGCATCGACTGACGGTGACGATGAAGCAGCCGATCTTGAGCCTGCGCAGTCCGAGGTAGTCGCCGAAGAGTCGAATGACGAAGACACAGTCCTTGTGGCGGAAGAGGATGCCAGCGACGCGGGGGACGAGCCCTCTGGCGACCTGGGCTCTCTGGATGCGGCAATGTCGGGGCTGGACGCCGAGCCGACTCCCAGCGCGAGCCTTCGTCTGCGCTCCACGAGGACCGGCGAGCTCTCCTCTGTAGCGGGTGAACACAGCTTCCGAGCTGCTGGTAACCAGATCCGTGGTGTGGACTTCAAGAACCAGGCTGATGCCGGTGTGTCCCGACTGATTATTACCGGGAGCCAGGCGCTCGATTACTCCACCTCGTATCCCAACGATCGGCGACTCGTGATTGCTCTGCGTGACGCGGCGCTGGGAAGTGGCCTGGAGCGTCGCATCGATACCAGCCGGTTTGCTTCGGCGGTCAACTCCGTCGCAGCTTTCCGGTCCCGAAAGGTAGCCAGCGAGGTCAAGGTGGTCGTCGACCTACGCGAGGCCGTGTCGCCGACGATCTCGGAGCAAGAGAACGTCATCGTCATCGACTTTCCGATTCCGCCATCCATTGCGGGTGCTGCTTACTCCTCGCCGGAGGTTGTCGAGAGCTATGACGTCCCCGAGACTGATGACGCTGTGGTGGAGGATGAGCGGCAGGAGAGTGCCATTACCCGGGAGCGGCTGATCGGCGAGAGCGGAGAGACGTTTGATCCGGCCAAGAAGGCGCAGCGCAGGCAGCGCAACCTCTTTGGAACAGACGGTGTCTTCCTGGGCCAGATTGACCCCACTCACCAGTGGAAGGGCTTCCCCATCAACCTCAACCTTGTGAACGCCAACGTTCACAACCTGTTCCGTTTGTTGAGCGCTGTCAGCAAGCTGAACATCGTGACGTCGGACGATGTGGACGGCAACGTGACGGTCCAGTTGCACGAAGTGCCCTGGGATCAGGCTCTGGCGGCGATTCTTCAGGCCAAGGGGCTGGGTGCTGTGCAGTACGGCACGATTGTTCGCGTGGCTCCTATCGAAGCGATTCGCCGGGAACGAGAGGATGCGGCAGCTGCCAAGAAGGCGGAGATAGAAGGGATGCCGCTGCGTGTCCTGACCCTACCCCTCAACTACGCCAATGCCAACGACGTCATGAACCAACTCGAGAACATGATCTCGGGTCGGGGCTCGGTCACTTACGATGAGCGGACGAACAGCCTGATCATTCGCGATATCGATAGGCAACTCAGTCAAATTCGACAGTTGGTGAAGGCCCTCGACACTCGGACACCACAAGTCCACATTGAGGCGCGGATCGTAGAGGCCAACGCGAGCTTCTCCAGGTCTTTGGGTGTGCAGTGGGGTGGTAACCTCAACTTCAGCCCGACGACCGGCGCGCCGACAGGCTTGTTCTTCCCCAACAACGTGCAGGTCTCGGGTGGTCAGACGGCATCGACCACTACCGGCACGGGTACGTCCACGGTTGGCGGTCGACCCACCAACTTCACCAGCTCGCCCAACTATGTGGTCGACCTGCCGGCCGCCGCATCCGGTGGCACCCTCGGCATGAGCTTCGGCTCCATTACCGGCCTGGTGAACCTCGACGCCCGCCTCACTGCAGGCGAAAACACGGGTACCGGCAAGGTGATTTCGGCTCCGTCCATTACGACGGTCACCAACAAGGCCGCGACGATTCGAGACGGGGCTAAGATTCCCTATGAGACCGCGTCGCTGCGAGGCACCAATGTCCAGTTCGTTGAGGCCGTGCTTCTGTTGTCCGTGACGCCGCAGATCACGGCGGATGGCACCATCTTCCTCGACGTGACCCTGACCAAGAATCGACCCGAGTTCGGTGCTACGGTCCGGGGGCTCCCCACGATTCAGATCAAGGAGGCCAAGACAACAGTCATGGTGGCCGACGGCGACACGACCGTGATTGGTGGCGTGTACACCTACGAGGAGTCGGTTTCCAAGACCTTCGTACCCGGTCTGGGTCGGATCCCAGTCTTGGGCTGGCTCTTCAAGACGACGACCCGGCGGAACGATCGCCGCGAGCTGCTGGTCTTCATCACTCCGACCATCGTCAAGCAGGTCGAGTAGCTGAGCTCGGCTGTGCCCATGCGGCCGCCCATGGCCGCCTCCGTGTCGATCCGCCCCATCGCCATTAGCGGGTTCATGGGTGCTGGCAAGACTACGGTCGGCGAGCGGTTGGCTCGCAAGCTCGGCTATACCTTCGTTGACCTGGATCGGGAAATTGAGGCTGCGTTCGCCTGCTCCGTCGACGCGATCTTCGAGCGCTTCGGAGAACCTGCATTCCGGGCCATGGAAGAGCGCCTTCTCCGGCAGGCGGTTGCGCGGGCCAATCGCGTGGTAGCTCTTGGGGGTGGGGCGGTTTGCTCGCCAGAAGCTCGTCAACACCTCCGTGACCGCGCTGTGTGGGTGCACCTAGACGTGCCCTTTGAGGAGCTGGCCAGACGGGTCCAGCGCGATGGAGCAAAGGCTCGCCCCCTCTGGAGCGATGTGGAAGTCGCCAGGCGTCTCTTTGTTCGTCGGCAAGAGGTCTACGAGGGTGCCCCATGGACGGTGGATGGCTCCGCAGACCCGGTTTCGGTCGCTGCCGCATTGGAAGAGGTCACGCGAGAGCAGGTGCTGGGGGCTGGGTTGGCCCAGTCGCTGGTGCCGCAGCAGGTCGAGCCGACTCGCTTCGACGTGGACATCGAAGGAGAGTCGTATCCGGTGGTCGTGGGCCGCGACCTGCTGTCGGAGTTGGCGGCAGAGGTGGCGAGTATCGGTGTCGGGCCCATTGCTCTGCTCACGGACTGGAATGTGGGCGTGTTGCATGGTGATGCGGTCGAAGAGACTCTGCGGGCCACGAAGAGGGATGTGGTCCGTTTCACGCTTCCGGCCGGCGAGGCCCACAAGGAGATGGTCCCCGTGCTCGAAGCGGTGGACCAGTTGCTCAACTACGGGTGGCAGAGACAGGCGCCGGTGGTGGCCCTAGGCGGCGGCGTCCTGGGCGATATGGGAGGCCTCGTCGCCTCTCTGACCCTTCGAGGGGTTCCGGTTGTCCAGGTCCCCACCACCCTGATGGCCATGGTGGACAGTGGTATCGGTGGAAAGGTGGGGGTGAACCATCGTGCTGGCAAGAATCTCATCGGAACCTTCCACCAGCCGTCGCTGGTCTGGTCTGATCTTGCCTTCCTGGACACTCTGGATGATCGCGCATATCGCTCAGGGCTTGCCGAGGTGGTGAAGGTGGGGCTCCTGGGCGACCTGAGGCTTCTGGAGTTGCTGGAGACCCGGGCGACGGACGTCCTGGACCGGGACCCGCAGCTCCTAAACGAGCTCGTTTTGCGCAGCTGCCGGTTCAAGGCGTCTGTTGTCGAGCAGGACGCGTTGGAGTCGAGCAGCCGGCGGCTCCTGAACCTGGGGCACACGGTAGGCCATGCCCTGGAGTCCACGCTGGGCTACGGCCACCTGCTTCATGGTGAGGCCGTGGCCATTGGATTGGTCGCGGCTGCGGAGCTTGGGGCAGCGCTCGGGGTGACTCCCGAGTCATTGAGCGGCCGAATCCGTCTCATTCTCGAGTCCCTGGGGCTCCCTAATTCCGGGCCACCGGTGGCGCGCGGCCCGTTCGGCCGAGCACTCTCTGGTGACAAGAAGCTGGTCGGATGGGGCATCCAATGGGTATTATTGGAAGATGCAGGTCAGCCGCGGCTCCAGGAGTTGCCTCTGGATGACCTGGAGAGGTGGTTGACGATCTTGGATGGTTCCGGGGTCGTTCCACTACGTGGAGATGTCGTATGAAGTTCCCTGCTGTGCTGCTGAGTTCGCTGATTGCTGTGATGTTCTTCACGGGTTGCTATCCCGGCCCCTGGGATGCGCCCCCTTACGCCATCCTGCAGGACTCTGAAGACATCAATGTGGCCTGGTCGGGCTGTCGACTGGACCAGACCTCGGGTCTCCCCATGAATCCGCTCTGCGAGCCCTCTCCGCCAGTCATTCTCCGGTTGGATGCTCGGGTCGAAGACGAGCGCACGGGGGATCCTCTCAACAACGTTCGTATTTGGTTCACATCTGGTTTCCAGAAGATCTATCTCCTACCCCAGGAGGTACTGGAGGCCGTGGATGTGCCCGACACGGATCGTTGGCAGGCTCTGATGGAAGACGAGCAGATCTTTGCCGAGTTCTCTGAGGGTACTGATGGGGACTATCGGCCCACCTATCACGAGACCTGGACCGACAACATCGGCGTGGCGAGTGTGTGGGTGTTCATCGAGGAGATGCCCACGGACGACACGGGTGTGGCCAAGGAGTCCGGCATCATCGTGTCTATCGGCGCGGACAGCCAGGTCATTAAGCTAGCCGTCCAGGGCTAAGCCCTCGCTGCTGCAATTGTCGGAGCCCCTATGAGTGGGTCGGTCCGGATATGGGTTCTTCATGGGCCCAACTTGAATCTCTTGGGTCAGCGCGAGCCGCAGATCTATGGGGCCGTCACCCTCCAGGAATTGGATGCGCTGTTGACCCAGCGCGCTCAGGACCGCGGCGTGGAGCTCCATATCCTTCAGTCCAACCACGAGGGTGTGCTCATTGATGCGCTCCACGAGGGGGGCCAGGGAGCGGCAGATGCGATTGTCTTGAACGCCGGCGGTCTGACACACACGTCGGTGTGCCTTCGTGATGCCGTTGTCGCCTCTGGCCTGCCTGTGATAGAAGTCCACCTCTCGAATGTGGCTGCTCGGGAGGAGTTCCGCCACGTGTCACTCTTGGCGCCGGTGGTTGTGGGACAGGTGATAGGCTTCGGGGCGGATTCTTACCTGCTAGGCCTGGACGCTGCCATTTCCACTGTACGCAAGCAAAGCCATTAACCTGGCCCAGTTGTTTTCCCGGAGCGAGTTCCATGAAGACCAAGGAGATCAAGGCTGTCCTCGCACTACTCGATGGCACCGATGTCACTGAGTTGGAGTACGAAGACGAGTCAATACGTGTGGCGGTACGTCGCGGAGCACCAGCGCAGGCTGTGGTGGCGCCGACGGTTGTTCACAGCCCGGCGGTTGCAGCGGCCTCTGCGCCTGCGCCCTCCGCAAGCGCTGAAGTTGTTCACTCGGGTCATGTGGTGACCTC
>MDTE01132890.1_pt1 | contig 15982 bp, 22 predicted proteins | sample 811231 | NCBI WGS metagenome assembly MDTE01 (sample SAMN05326651, study PRJNA326480) | marine metagenome | isolation source: seawater | place: Indian Ocean: Red Sea | collected 2010
CCAACCCGCATCATAATCATCTCTTTGCTCATCAGGTAGTCCTGATTCATCAAATGCTTGTTCTTTAGCATCTTTGTAAGGTTTTACCATGCCACGACTTCTCATATCATACCACCTCTGGCGTTTAACCAATCACGGGCTTCATCTTCTTCGTCAAAAATCATATCTTCGCCATAAGTAGTTGCTACCCACGAGTTTGTATCCATGTTCCAAATGCCCCATTGATTTTCAGATTGTGTTTCCGCACGCTGTAATTGTTCTTGCATTTGGGTGTTTTCATCTAAGGCTTTCTGCACATCTGGGTCAGAACCGTCCATTTCGTTCAGTGCTTGTGCCGTATCTTCTAAGGCTTCTTTCATCGCCTCACGGTCTTCTGGATTATACGGATTCATCGCATCCATGGCTTCTTTAGATTTATCATGCGCTTCTAAGGCTTTTTCTTGAGCCTTTTCTAATTCATCAGCACTACTGGCTTCAGCCGAGTCGTTAATACTTTCTTTAGCCTTGTCTGATGCTTCTTGCGCTTTGTTTTGGCATTCTGCTCTATCATCTTGTCGTTGTTTAACTTCATCGTGTGCTTCTTGTAGCATATCCCGAAGTTTGTCAGCAGTTTCTTCATCTATTTCATCGGCTTGTTCAGCGTAATCAATCGCCCATTCTGCATCTTCAATGGCTTGCATAGCCGAATCGTCTGCATCAGCCATGTTTTTCTGGTCTTGAGTCTTACGGTCATCACCTTTTTCGTTAGCACGGTCGGCGGCTTCTTTAGAAGCCATAGCCTGTTCCACAGCCTCCATCATAGCATCAGCACTATTGTCATCTCTCTTTTCGGCTTCATCTTTGGCTTCTGATGCAGCCTCTTGATGTGCTTTTGCTTCTTGAGCAGCCATACCCGATGGGCTGGTATCTTGCCCCGGTTTCATATCATCTACTGCATCTTTGAGAGCATCTGCCTTGGTTTTTTGAGCATCGGCTTGCTCTTGAGTCATATCACCTTGTTCTACGGCTTTATCTGCGGCTTCTTTGGCTGCGTCCAAAGCATCTTTAGCATCTTGCTTGGCTTGTTCTGCCATATCTACTTCATCAGGTTTATCAGGATTACAGTTTCCACAGCATTCTCTGGCTCCATCAACTGCTTCTTTAGCCGCTTGCGCTGCTTGTTCAAAGTCCGAAGGTGGTTCTCCACCGCCAGATGGGTCGCCATCTTCAGAAGGTTCTCCTTCTCCTGTTCCCGATGGTTCGCCTTCGCCACTTTCTCCTGAACCTTCACCTGCGCCTTCACCGCCTTCGCCTTCGCCTCCGCCCTCTCCAGAACCTTCTCCACCTTCGCCTCCGCCACTTCCGCTTCCAGAACCAGAGCCACTTCCTTCACTGCCCTCTCCTCCTCCGCTTCCACTGCTTTCGCCTGAACCCGAACCGCTTCCTTCAGAACCATCACTTTCGCCGCCGCCTTTGCCTGCGGCTTTTTCTGCATCGGCTTTACCTTGTGCTGCTCTTTCTGCACCTTGTTCTAATCCTTGTTTTCTTTGAGATTCTGATTGTGCCTGTGATTTTTGAGCATCAGCCTTACCTTTGGCTTGTGCCGAACTTTCTTGACCACCTTCTCCTCCTGAACCGCCACCGGGCGTTTCACCTTCTCCGCCACTCATACCATTGATTCCTTCTCCTTCGCCACCCTCTCCTAAGAATGGTTCTGGTCCGGGGAATGGTGGTGGTGCTGTGGGTGCTGGACCCGGTGCTGGTGAAGGACCCGGTGGACCCGGTGCTGGCCCCGGAATTGGTCTACCCGGTCCCGGTTTTGGTGAACCTCGTGGAATTATGCCTCCTCCGCCACCGGGCGGTTCATCATCATAAACGAACTCATCATCGTTAGCATCGGCAATTCCGACCCATTGTGATTTGTTGGGCCAAGTGGTGCGCTCAACATAAGTAAATACTAAAATATCAGCAAATCCGCCCATTTCAATACACCAAAATTGATTCAGGGCTTCACCAATAGTTTCTAAATCTTTGTTATCAACGACCATTCCCTCTACACGATAAATAGCATCGTTAGCAGGATTGCGAACCAATTTGATGTCATCTAAACTGGTGTTAGCACGCAACCATTCAGCAAAACTGACCAATGTGCTACGAAAAATTGAACCTTTAACGACCACCCACTTTACAGGTAGCCAGCCTTCATTGGCTTGATAGAGGTTTTCATCACCTTCTATGATTTCCCCAGAGGACACATTAACCCATTGAACCGTTGCCATCACTATACCGTATGTGGTGCAACTATTTAATGTTTGTTATGGTTAATCTTAAGTATCAGCATGGATAAAATATCTGTATGGCATCTGACGATGATGGATTAGTTCAGATTCATATTTCTATTTGGGGTGGGGATTATCCTGTTAAAGAAGTTCCTAACACTCGTGAAATAGACACTAACCGAATCATGTTATATCAAAACTTTATTTGGAGTGAGATGCAAGAAAAACTAAAGAACAAGGAATACTACCAACTTTTATCGGAAATTGTTTTTGGTGAAAGACATCAGCATATTGCTTATGCCTTGGAACCACCCAGAGTTCGTCAGGCAAGACTGAATCTACTCAAAACTATGGACATCAAAAGTTTAACTTATGGAGCCTTAGATAACTTCCAAGATATTAACAACGATTGGGCATGGATTGATTTCTACCCGCCTAATTTTGATTTTAACACACGAGGCTCAAAGTCAGTAGAGGATAACGATGTTCAAGCAGCCTTTAGAGCCGTATTCAATGCTTTACAAGAAGAAGAAAGTCTAACCCTTAACAACTTTTGTAATGACCCAAACCAATGGGTAGAATCTTATACTCAAACATTCAAGTATAACTTGGCAGGACAAACTTTCTTAGAATCCGATTTTAAGGATTATGTAAAAAGCCTGCCGATTATTAGTGAGTTCAGATTTGATTACCAGCGTGCTGCCGTGCCTGCTGGAGCCGCAATTTATGATATTGAAATTGATGAGGCTCAATCAGCGAGTCGTTTGGTGTTAAGCGACGGTTGGAAGGAGTTAGCAGACTTTGGTGCTTACTTGATGAGTAATCAAGCGGTGCAAGACCTCCGAAGAATTGTTCAAAAGAACCCTGTGTTTGCACTTAACTGGATACGAGCCGATGTAGAAGACCTGCTAAACTTTAAGTAGTCGGGCGACACCATGCTAACTATGGAACCATGGCGTAAGCACTTTGAAATGTTTTCCGAGGACGCTCTGGAAGATATGAAAACTTATTCTGACAACACTCACGAGGAAAGAGAGTGGATGTGTTATGTCTACGAGAAAGATGGTAAATATGAACTTGGCTCACCTTCGCTTGGCACAGAATCTCGCATTGAGGTTAATCCTGTGGCTAAGGCGGCGCAAGATGCCAGTAAAGGTTTAACTAATCGTATGTGGACTATCCACGGACACCCTCTAAAAGATGGAAAGATTTACACAGGTCGTCAATACTTTTCTTCTACTGATATTATCAATGAGTTCTTGAAAACTCGTGATACCAACGAACCCGTAGTTCAATGGATTGTTTATCCACATCAACAATTAGATACTAATACAGGCAAGAAAGTTATTCACAACCGAGTCCGAACTTTAGTATTTCCATCTCGTGATGTAGTTATCAAAGCCATGCAAGTTAGCAATCCAGATGTAGATGTTATGGCAATTACCAGAGAATCTGGACAAAACCGCAACGCTGCTGATGGAAGTTTAGTTAATGATTCAGGCGTAGATTGGTTCGCTTTCCAAGAAGCACTCGGAGATATGGGCTACATGGGTATTATGGATTTAGAAGGACCAGCCGCAGGAGCCAGACCTTTCCGTAGCGAATCTATGTTTGTTAAAAAGTTTGGAATGTTGTCTGTGATTGCACTGGGAATTGCTGGATTAGCCTACTTGAACAAGACTCAAGGATTTGGTGCTGAAGTTGAAGTCGTAGAGGGCTTAGGCGATTGGCACGAAATCTGATGTGAGTTTATGTTTGGCAAAATCGTAGGTGCAGGACAAGCAGGATTCGTTTTTGAGAATCCTAAAAATCCTGATAGTTATTTCAAAATCGTGGCTTTGCCCGAACAACCTTTGGAAACTATGCCTCTGCGTTCTACGAAAGCCCGTTTAGGTGCTATCAATCAAAATCAAGCCGAACTTTTCTTTAGACTCTACCAAGAAAACTTAGATATTCCTCAACTACCAAAAGTTTTGGCTTTCTACACTGGAAGAGTAACTCCTAAACTCCGCAGACACTTATTGAATGCCGCTTTAGATTTAGACCTGCAAAATCCCATAGCCACCGAAAGTTTAGGCTATGAAATTGATGGTCCAATGAGTTCGTTAATTCGTAATCTCCGAACCGACCAAAAGATTGCTGTTTGGGAAATGGAACGCATACCCTGTTTGAGCGAAAACGAGTTTTGCGAGCGTTATCCTACTCGTCAGCCCCTAAATAATCCAGACTATCAAAACTTATTGAATACTATGTTAGACCTTGGTTTTGTAGTTCGTGATGTTGCCAATCCCGAAAACTTTGGTTATCGTGAAGATGGCACGCAAGTTTTCTACGACCCGATTGTGGCTCCGTGGCCCGTGCAAGAGGTAACAAAAGTTTCAGACCCGAACCGCTATGCTCGTTTTGTAGCCAGTTTTGGTCCAGACCAGATTAGCACCACTCGTCGGGCGATTCAATCTGGAGATTATTTCGGTTGGTATCACAGTGGAGGCATCATGGAGGCAGAAATGACAAATACAGAGGATGCTGAATTAGTAGACCAATACAAAGATGCACAGTTTGTTATTATGGCTCGCACACCAAGCGGTAATGATTACAAAGTTTCACCATTAGCCCTGTATCATTCTGCGTGGAAGGCTCCAAACCGCAGACGGCATCCCCTCGGAGTAGAAGGATTAGTTGAAGAAATTGCTTGGATTTTTGATAATCTGGGAACAGCACCTAACCCCTACGCCCTTGATATTTTCTTACTAAATGCCCCCGGTTATGCCTCAATGCTTAAGGCTATGGCATTTTCACCAACACCATTTTCCAGTATGAAACTTGATTTAGTCGGAACTATCAAGTATGGTAACATGGAAGCCAGTTATCCTTACGAAGACCTTGCGAAACTTTTGAATCGTCGTCTGGACTTTGAGCGTTCTGCTGAAACTTTGCAGGACAACTATTTTCCAGAAGGAGATATTTACAACCCTAATCAATCAGGAGCCTTGAACTGGATTAAACCTGCGCCTTACTTAGACCTTTGGGCTTCTTTTTATGGTGATATTGTAGAGTGGCTTCAGAATGAGATTTATGAAATGGACGATGAAGATGATGAAGGCATAGAAATGTGGTCAAGATTAAGCCCCAATTTAGAAACATTTATGGATTATGTTCAAGAAAACAATTTAGACCCCGATGGAGTTTTACCAGAAATAATTGAGGAATCTCCGTTGAATTGGCCCTATTCTCAAGTTTCTAAACCTCAACTACTCAAATCCCGAAATGCAGGATTTATGAACTTCATGCGTAGAGCCTACATCAAAGTTTCCTGTGGCAATTGTTATGGCAAAGGATACATCAATCGCACCGCAGGAGAATACGATGAACACGAGTGGACAGTAGAGTGCGACAATTGTGATGTAGACGGGGAAGTAGAAATTGATAACGGAGATAATCTCTATTACAGACAGCATAAGGAGGAGTATTCACTATGATGACTATACCAAACTTTCCGTTTCCCGAACCAGATTTAGCACCCACTGGCACAACCCTTGACATTGAGGCTCGCAAACCACGCCAAATGTTTGACCCTGCTAATGGCACAGAATGGTGGTGTCTCAACAAATATGATGGTATTCGGGCATTAACAGGATATTGGGTCGGTAATGATTACTTAGTATTCACCAGTCGTAAAGATAACATTTTTGATGGACCAAATCTTCAGTATCCTCGTTCAGTGCTGACTAAAGTTTATCGTTATCTTCGTGATGAAGGAATCTGGACGGAAACAGGAGATGGTTTAGGACCAGTTATTGATGGTGAAATGTATGATGACCGAGTAACCACCGACCCTGCCTACTTCAATACTTTAGGAGGTATGGTTCGTAAATCATCAGATACCACACCGGGTTTTGAAGGTATTTATTACTTGATATTTGATTGCTATTGGCCCGACGACCCTGAATTAGTATATGAAGACCGCATGAGGCGACTGATTAAAGATTTACAGGTTGCTCTAAAGGGCTTAAAATCCATGGGAGCCATTACCACAGACGAGGCAACCAAGGTTCGTTTTTGTTCTATTCCCACTTCTGGAGTATCATACTTCCTCTACAATGACCCAGAACTTTTACCTGCTTACGGCAGTAAGCCTGATGATTTAGATATTGCTTCCATGACCGCATCAACTTTTGTCGCTAAACCTCATGCTGCTATCAACATTTTGAATCCACTATTTTGGGACATTTTAGGTGCTGGCACTGCCTCATCAGAGTTTGCTGATATTGCTGACTTACTAACTTACTACTTAGAAGAGGCTGAAAGTTTAGGATTAGAAGGAATTATGGTTCGTAGCAATCAGCGAGAATACATCGGTGGACGAGCAGGAACAAATCTTTACAAGTTAAAATCTTTTGAAGATGACGAGTTTGAGATTGTGGGCTACAATGGAGTTATGTCTGAAGCAGGAATACTTTTGAATCGTCCTGTTTGGAAAGTTATCACCAAAGCGGGACAAGAGTTCTTAGCCAGCGCACCGGGAACTCATGCTGAACAAGAGCAACAATGGGAAGACCGAGATGACATCGTAGGTAAAATGCTGACCGTCAAATATCAAAACCTTTCTAAAGATGGTATCCCAAGATTTCCTAAAGGTGTAGCCATTCGTGATTACGAGTAAAATCCCAATTGGATATTTGAAAATATCGGGGTTTTTTGAGCCTTGCCAAAATTGAAACTTATGCTTATTCCGATTCCCAAGCACTCTGAATAGCCTCAAAGACCGCATCCGAATCAGAAGCCATAATGTTTAACCAAATGTAGTCCTCTGGAATCTGGGTAACTTCGGTTTCACTGGGGTCGTTTCTGTTAGCCCAATGCACTTCCCAATCTGGATAAGTTTTCTTCAAACGCTCACGCTGTAAATCTTCGTCCAGATGAAGTCGGACGATTCGCCAACCCTGTGCTGATAACTTTTCGGCTTCATTGATAAATCTCACATCATCTACAATTGCCACATCATATTTGTCAGTAGCAAAATCTTCATCAATGGTGCGATTCATGTAATCAATCCAAACATCAGGTCGGATTTCTCGCATCTTCATTCCAATTTGCTGTAAAAGTTTTCTATCCTTCTCTACCATGCCAAACAAGTTGCTTCCAATTTCTTTAACTTTAGTGGCTAAGGAATGACGCTTAACTCGGTAATCTAACGAAATTAACTCCTCTTGCATCTTTTTAGCCAATGTGGTTTTACCACTTGCCATTTGACCTGCAATCGCAATCTTCATTTACTCACCCCACATCTTAATTTCTGTATCGCCTTCATAGCCACGCTTCATGTGAATGGCTGCCGCAGGGAAGCCAAAAGGAAATCCACAACGACTGGCTCCAATAATGTGCATTGAGACAAAACCACCATAGTCTAAAACTTTGTTAATGCGACGCAAACTGGAAACCACTTTTGCCAGAGGCACTAAGAAGCAAACATTGTCTGCGATTTTAAGTGAATGTGTCAAAAACTCTTCAAAGATACTATATGGTGGGTTGCTAATAATCCAATCCACGGAATCGGTGTAAGCGAAAAAGTCCCGCCCTTTGCTAATTTCGCACCAATCCTTTTCACAATGAGCAGGGTAGTTATCGTAAAACACACCCTCTCCCGAACAAGGGTCTAAAACCTTTGCACCTTCGGGAATATCATAAAGAGCAATCATTTCTTTAGCAATCGGCTCTGGTGTCAAAATAACATCATTAGGCTTCAAGGCAGGATTAGTCTTGAAAGTTCCGCTTCCAAAAGATTCATGGACACTCATTCACTCACCTCATCAATCTTAACAGGAGGGTCGCAGAAAACACATTCTCCTTTTTTGGTCAAACTCGGTGAAGGATAACCCACTCCACAAGTCACACAAGGTTTCCATGTAATTCCTGACATCAAAACACCCCAAGCAACTTCCCCAGTGCTAACGCACTGAAAACCGCCGCCATCAAGGAGGTTAAAGTTCTCATTAGTTCCATCTTATGATTATGACGGTCTAACCACTTTTCCAAACGACCTCGGCGTGAATTACCGCCTAAGAAGTTTTTATTGTGTTCCTGTTCCCAAGAAGTGATTTGTTCACTCCAATGGTCTAACCAAGCATCCATTTCAGGTGAGCGTGTCATGCTCTTACTATTGTAATATCACCCTATTAAACTTTGCTGAATACCATTGGCTGTTAAGCCTTCGTTGGCTTCTATGGCTTCACACAAATGAGTTGGTAAAAAGTTCTTCAAGGCTCGTCCATCAATGCCTTTGCTGTATTGAAACCAAAAGGTTGGGTCAATAATGTAAGTATTGGCTTTATCAGTTCGGCTACGCACCGCCCGACCACACATTTGCGCTAAGGCAATTCCTGTTTGTTGATTATACCATGCGGGATTAGCCTTCATTTTCTTAGCAGTTCTTACATCACCCAAACTAAGGTGAGGAAGTTTGACAACAATACAAAACGCTGCTTCTTTACCATCAAAACCTTGATTCAGATAAGTAGACATAATCACTCCGCCTTTACTACCTCGCCATTCTTCAATGGCTGCATCACGACCATGAGCCGACTTATCGTGTTGAATCAATCTTTGGGCTTGGGTTCGGTCTAATTCAGTTATCAATTCACTAAGTTGCTTTTCAATTCGGTCTGTGTAAGGCAAGATGATTCCTTGTTGATTAGGATGTTGCTTCATAATATCCAAAATAGTTTCAGCCGTTTGTTTCCAATCTGTATCGCTCTGACCTTTTCGTGTGAGCAACCCACCCGTTTCACGGGTATAAACTGGGCGATTTTCCAACGGGAAACTACTATATCCAATTCTGATAAAGGCTGTTTCATCAAGTTTCAAACCCAGTTCATCACAAAACATTTTCGGGTCGCCAATAGTTGCACTTAGGAAGATTCTGCGTCGTCCAGCGTGTAGAAGCAAACTTTCAGCAAACTCTTTAATCTCAATACACTTGAAATTAACAAAAGTTCTTTCGTCGCTAATTTGCCAAATCCAGTTAGAAGTATCGTGAGTCAATCCTGCAATAATAGTTTCTAATCTTTGCGTGGTTCTCATGGCTAACTTTAGGTCTTTGGTATCCTCGTAGCGATTATGTTTTAGATTCGTCTGGATTTCTTTATCCAAATCGTTCAGATAAGCCACCCAGACCGCAGCCGCCTTGTTCAAAATATCTTCAGACATAGCAAGGTCTACACTCGGAATCTTTGGGAATCCCATGTTTCCAGTGCGTGGTCGCCATGGACTTAACTTTTGTTTGCGAAGTTCGTGGGCTTTTACTTGGTCAGAACCCGACAACTCCAGAATCTCGGTCAAACTTTTAATCTGAAGTAGTCTTTCCAACATTCTTTCACTCAAGTCCAAACTAAATGCACCCACCATAACATCAGGCAGATTGTGGGCTTCGTCAATTACCAAAAACTCTCGTTGTGGCAACATAGGAGTCATACCAATCGCAGTAGCATAAGCCATGTTTGCTACGAAATACTCCGAGTTTTGTGCTTTAGTTAAAGAAGCATAGTAATCACATAAGGTATCAGTGGGAACATCCCATCGGATTCCTCGTTCTGAATCTTTTGGATTCTTGAAGGGACATTGAAAATCTTTGATAGTTACGCAAGGTGCTGTATCGGCAGTGCAACTATGACCGCCTTTGATTCCTGCTCTCGCTCTTTGAACTGCTGCTTCAGCCACTTCTGCATCACGACAACCTGCTTCAACATCTAAACGACACGAATAATTCCCACGACCCATGATACTTTCCATAAACGGCATTTCACTTAGGTATTGGCTCTGCAAACCTTTCAAATGCGTTAGCACATAGGAACTTTTCTTTTGACTACCAAACATTTTCGGTAGAATCATACTGAAAGCAGACTTTCCACTTCCTGTTGGACTTTCAATAATAATGTTCTTGTATCCTTTTCTCAAAAGTTTTGCTACCGAAGGAATAACTTGCTTTTGTTCCGGGCGTGCCTCTTCAAACAATGTTCCATCAACCCACTGTTGATAGTTTTCAAAATCAATATCTGATTCAGGAGTCAAATGAAGTTCTGTATAACCCGGTGCATCATCACCCTCTTTAGGAGGTAGTAAAGTTTCCTTACCTACTTTTCCAAGGTCGGATTGTTTCGTAGACTTCAAAGTTTCCAACTTGAAGGTATCAAGGTCGTCTTCTTCAATTACGCTTCTTTCAAATCTGATACCATCTACTCTAATATCCAACTTGAATCTATCACAAAACTTTACCAAGTTCTTAATACGACGCTCATTAAGAGCCATATCGCCAGCGTAGCAATAGTTTTTTCCATCCCAGCGCAAGTCATAAGTGTTCCTCAACACATCACGAAATCTTCGTGTAGAACCTCTAACCTCAACTAAGACCATGTTATTACTAAGGCGAAGCACCTACATAAACATTAAGTATCAGTGCAACCCAGAATCTACTATGAATACTCCCAAAGTCCTGAATTGGATTAAGTTTCCTTACGACTACGCCGAAATGCAGTTTTTTACATTCGCAGAATTGTTTGGTTAAACTTTAAGTATCAAGCCTTCGTATTAGATACCATGTTAATCATGGGTTATGCCAACTTGCCCAGAGATGACAAAGTTTCAGACGGCGGTGATGACGCATGGTTTGTTACCAATTCAATTGTTAATGCCATGGGTGTTGCCGATGGTGTCGGCTCATGGCGAAGATATGGTATCAATGCTGGCAAGTGCGCTCGTTGTGTGATGCGAGTTGCTAAGGAGTATTTTATTCAAGGTGGCGAGGTAGTTTCGGAAAGTTTGCTGGAAGCCGATAATACTTGTCGTGAACAAGGAAGCACCACTGCTTTAGTTGCCCATCTTAATGACGACAACACTCTAAACATTAGTCAAGTTGGAGATTCTAACTTAATTGTGATTCGTGAGAACCGAGTTGTCTTTCAAACTCAATCAGGAACGCACTCCAGAGATGCGCCTTTTGCCATGGGTCTCGGTTCTAAAGATAATTTTAACAAAGTTTGCATAGACTATAATTTCTTTTGTCAGTCTGGAGACATTATTATCATGGGAACTGATGGTTTATGGGACAATCTTTATCCTGTGCAAATCATAGATATTTTGAAGACTACTCAACTCAAAAGTCCCACTCGTATGGCTAAAGTTTTACTTAGTATCGCTTACGAAAAAAGTGAGGACGAAGAAATCTGGAGTCCTTATTCTCAAACTGCTTACGAAGCAGGTGATATTTACGACACCTTAGATTTATCCGTTTGGGAAGGTGGCAAGCCTGACGATATTACTATTGTTGTGGCTATCGTTGAATAATTCTTTCAAACTCGGCTCGTAAATCGTTGTAAGCCTGAGTCGCAAACCAAGTAAAACAACCAGTCCAAAAAGCCAAACTGATGCCCAGTAGCCCCCAAAACTCGGTCATTCTTCGCTCAACTCGTAAGTCACACCATAAAGAAAGTCAGTATCATACTCTTTGGGTTGATTAACCAAAGGCTTTACTTCTGCCAATAAATCGTTTGTAAGTTCATATTGTAGTTCAAACATAGCGTTAAAATGTTGATAAAGCAAAGTCGCTGCCACTCCCACTACGACCAAACAAGCCACAAAGGTCGGAACATCAATCATTGGAATCAACTCCCAAAGCCGACAATACCCAATTGACCCAAGGCTGCTTCTTCAGTCAGTAATCCTGCTTCAACCTTTTCAGTCAAGACACCATACGGCAAACAATGGTTTTTCCAATCGCAATATCGGCACTGCCAATCGCCCACTTGAGCCAATGGTTTCTTTTCCCAATTTGCTGCACCCGTTTTGCTAATTTCACCAGCCGCCAACTTCTTTTCAAAAGTTTCTTCATCGTAGCGTAGTTGATAGTTGCGAGGAGGCGGGTTTTCAACATCCTGCAAATAGTCTTGCATCATGTAATATCTGTCCATAATGTTTTCAATCGTGAGTCCACCAATGCGCTTCAGGTCAAGTCCAGCCTCTAATGATGCCAAAGCATCAGGTTGAATGCGGTCTCCGTTGCGGTCTTTGATAATAACTTCACCACTATAACCATCGCTTAGGCTAATATCAAAGTAAGTAGTCAATCCATCATCAACTTGACAATAGACAATACGGAATGAATCAATCTCTACACCGTAGTATTCTTCCAACTTCCAGCGCATACGCAAATACAAAGCGGTTTGCATTACATGGTCCATCTTGGGGTGTCCCGTTGGATAACGCTTGTTGCCGATACCATAAACTTCTTTCTTCGCAAAGAAACCACGGTTGGTCTTCATTTCCATACCAATAGCCTTAGTAGAAGAAATACGAGTAATTTCACCTTCTTCATTCATTTCAAAATCACGAAGCAATCCGTCCACTTCACCAGAAATAATAAGTTCACCACGAGGGTCGCCATTTGAAATATCTTCACGCAAAGGAATGTTGCCTTCAATCAGCACACCCATACGATTCCAATGTGTCTGAAAGTTGTCTTCCATAGCATGACCTACGGCAAACTTGATAAAAGTTTGGTCATCAGGGAGATTAGTTCGTGGCACACCTGTTTTACTATACCATACGGCACGATGGCACTTGCCAATCAACTTATCGTTGCCCATTTCGTCTGTAATCACGCAAGACGCACCAGTAGGGTTCAAACCACCCTTACTGTATCTTACATTTCCTTTTCTCATGCTGTTAAACACTGGTTTCAAAATATCTGTCATTGTCGTTCACCTTTTCAATCAACAGGCTGGTGAGCCTATCTCTTAGATAACAGTATATCGCAAGACCCATATAAAGGTTCATGCGCTTCGCCCAGCACGCTTGAACTCATCTTTGAGGCAAACGCCTACCACAATTCGTGCGCCTGTGGCATCTTCAATCGTAACTTTTAGGTGTTTCTTCTTTTCACCATAGTCTTCAAAGACCAACCACTTTCCTTCTCCGAGTTCTAATCTAACTTGCATGAGAACACCTCAAAACAAATCTTCATCTTCGGCATCAGCAGCAGGAATATCATCAGGTGTGCCTTGATTAGCAAACATGAAATCCATACGAGGCATCTGACTCAAACTACCTTCTTTAACGAATCGGGTTAAGTTTTCTCCCACAATGGCTTCAGTAGATTCAGCCATGTCTGCCAACTTGTTCCAATCACCGAACCATGCAAGGTCGTGTCGTGTAATTGGGGTATCTTGATACATCATTACCAGTTTCTTGTGAATCAATCCATGACTTTCTGCCACGGCTCTGAAAAAGAAATCAGTTTGAGTGTTATCTTGAGATTCTTCTGGGTCGCCAAACATAAAGACCATCACAAAACCTTCAGGAATTGTTTCGTTTTCTTCTAATTGCTTCATTACCACACGCAAGTCGTGTGGTTCGGGTTGTTGATGAGCGCAACTATCAGTGGCGCAACAATCATGTTCTTCTTCAGTCTGGTTTTCATTATCTTTACTAATACTCATTTTCTATCACCTAACATTTCTGCAATCTGTTCATCTGGAACACCCTTGCTCTTGAGATAAGTAGCAAAGTCAAATCCTTCCCAGTTCTTGATAACATCCAACATAGTTTGGAAATCACCGAAAAGTTGTTCAGTTGGAACTTTTTGATTCTTCTTAACAATCTCGTCTTGACCGGGAATCTTATAATGACTTACATTGACAAAGTATTTCTTATCAATCATGGAGGAAACTACGGCACGAGCCATATCTGCATTCTTTTGAGAATCCAAAGTTACCCGAACCTTTTCTTGCGAGTGTGGCAAAAGTTCTGCTTGGTGTTGCACAATAGCATTCAAAAACAAATCAGGGTTGCTATCTAACCAACCTTTGATTTCTCCTGCACTGGTTCCACGCTGGGTCAAGAACTCGGTAAAGTTTCCTGCGGTGCTAACTACAAAGCGCAGAGGGTTATCTAAAATGTTAAACATTACGAAATAAACATCATCACGGTCGTTTGCATCGTGCATGACTACTTCCGAAGTGACGACCACTTCCATATCATTGTTCAAGCCAAGTTGCACCTTGTTAATCTTGTCCATGTCCATATTATGACCAATGACTTACTTAAACCTTCGTAAGATTTGAGGCAAATCCTCAATCGGGTGCATATCTTCATCTTTTTCTAACCAAACATTTGCACAGATAGTTTGCACATCTACGCCTTTGGCTTGAACTTCGTGAGCGTAATTCCAACCCATCAGTTTTACCGTAGAGTTTTTGGTATCGCCTGAAGCCGTTGTCCAGACCACAATGGATTCATCACGAACATAATGTTTCAATTGTTTTGGAGGAATCATTCGCTTGAACTTGTCCCATTGATGAGGTCGCAGACCTTTGATTTCAATAGACTGACCGTAAATGTTCAAATCGCCAATTAGCGAAGTATTCGTAAAATCAATATAGTTTTCTTCAATATCTTCTAAAGGAATAAATCGCTTCAGATAAATCACGGTTGCCTTTTCTGACTTGACACCAACCAGATTACTACTAATTTTATTGTGATTGTAAGCCCCAGAACCTTTTGAACCATGTCCACCATAATGATTGACAATCTTTTCAGCGTGTTGCTGACACCATTTCAGTTCTCGTGCAAATAGTTTGACCTTTGCCACCATACGCCTCATCAATCCCTAAGCGACCAGTCTACTTAAATCTTTTGTTGAGTTCTCGTGTGGCTTTAGTCCAATACCACCACTCTTTTGCACCCACCCAAGTAAGCCATAAACAAAAGAACCCAAGAGCATAAATACCCACATACCACCATTCATACGGTTGCATGGCTATCACCTGTTTTGATTGGCTCGCTCGCTGTTGCGTTTCATATTGGCAGTAGTGTTAATACCATATCGCCAAATATCAATTACGGCTAAAGTTAGCAACACACCCAAACTCGCTAAGACAATATCCCAGACCATAGATTAACTATGACCGACCACTGTTAAGAAGTTGAACGACGAAAAGACCTGAACAAATGACAGTCTACGCAACACCCATTATCCTCAATACACGAAAGTTCTCGGTAATCAATTAGTGGGTTGTCACATACTGGGCAGAAGCCAAAAGTTTCACCAAATTGTTCTTCATCAGTCATCACTCCCATATTACCACCACCTCCAATCTGGATTTGCTTTCGTCCATTCTGCGTGCGCCTTGTCTGCTTTCTTCTTTTCTGCTTTCGTCATCAAATGTTTTTCTAAGCGAGGAATAAATCCTGTGGCTTGGCAATCTGGATTTTGACACTGATATTCTACACCACCCAGATTCTTTGTGTTAATTGGGTGATAAGTCACATTAGTAGTTTCATGGTGGCAAATTAAACAATGTTTGTTTTCTGCCCCGTGGAGTTCTAATTGGTATTCAGTGGCTACTCGGTCTTTAGGTATGCTTTGCATACATAGTGATATGTTGCTTTCAACTATTTGAAAGTGCGCTTTTTCCATACCTTAACTATGTTGCCACAAGTATTTAATCACATAGCATCCATGAGTTTCTTGAGGTGTTTCCTCAAAACTTCAATCGGTTCTTTGAGATATTCCTTTCTGTCCCACGCTTGCACAACATTCATCGCTGCCAGCAGCACTTCCTCGTTATGATAGTTCCCATCCATCACTTAGTCGTAAGTTATTCTGTGATATAAACTTTCAGGTTGAACTTGACCAGATAAGGGTATTTCCCTCCCCGGATAAGGGAGTCGCA
>MDTE01137081.1_pt1 | contig 15981 bp, 17 predicted proteins | sample 811231 | NCBI WGS metagenome assembly MDTE01 (sample SAMN05326651, study PRJNA326480) | marine metagenome | isolation source: seawater | place: Indian Ocean: Red Sea | collected 2010
CCGATTGCGTCCTGAAACAGCTTCGCTACCTCCTTGCGCTTGTCGGCATCATCCACAATGATCCAGCGCCAACTCTGGGAATTGCCCCCGGTGGGGGCTTGTTGCGATATCCGCACGCATTCCAGCACCGTCTCGCGCGCAACCGGTCGCGAGAAGTCCAGCCGCTTGCGCACCGCGCGCGTGGTGGTTAAAAGTGCGTCCGCACTAGCCAAATCGATAGTCATTCCATCCTCCGTGCAGCGTCAGCTGCACATTCTTCCACAGGAGGAAGGCTGAAGACCAAACCCTTGTCGTATCAATTCTGCCCGTGCGGAAAATTGATGAGGTTGAATCTGCGAGCGAGCAGCCCTAGTCCAACTTGGTGCTGGCCTTAGCAGGACCATCCCACGAGCCGAGCAGCTCATACCAACCCGAGCCGGGGCAACTGAGTACGTTGCCGACCCGTTTGCCCGTTTCCATGTGATGAGCGCGGCCCTCCCAGGCGTTGGGATTTCGCTGCCATTCGTTGAGTGCCCGTTCGGCTTCTTCCCAACTCGGCGCATCGACTTCGTAGAAGGAAATGTAGTCGGTATACGTCGGCCCGGTGAGGTGTTTGCCGCGCAGCTCATAGACCCGGCCTCTCACAAAGTTCGGGCCGTGCGCGACGTCCTCGACGTGCTGATTTACGAACCATTCTTTGAATCCCGCCAGGGTTTCAGGCTTATCGTCGGCCGGCTCGCATAACCCAATAAGGATGAATCGCTTGATCTCGCCCGCTGGCTCCTGAGCCCACACGCTGTCTGGCAGCCCGAATCCAAGTATGAGCGCGGCGGCCGAAAATCCGGAAACCGTAGCCTTGCATACGCGATCAAAGACGGAACTCCCGTTGAGCGGCTTGTTCTTCATGTCTTCTGCTCCTGCGGACAAAGAGGTGTGTCGGCGGGAGACTATCACGATTGATGGTCTGCCACGGGAGCGAACAACTCGGCGATGCCTGTAAAACCCTGGTCTCCGATAGATCGAAGAGAAGAGAAAATGGCGAATTGGGAGGCGATCGGCGCGACCCGGGAAAATGTTGTCGCAATCGCTGTTATTGGGGTGCTCATTTATCTGGCGCAGCAAATCAGCCAAATTGGCATCAACGCGCGCGCGTGGCAGATTAGCTTGCTAAATCAGTCATACGCGGTCATTAACGACCTTATTGATGTTGCGCCGAAAGGCACCTTCTCAAGCACGCGTTGCTCGTCGTGAGATTCGAGATTCACGATGGGGATCCTGGCAGCGCGGTTTGTGGCGAGGTCCTTGGTGCCCGACATGCGCTTTAAGGTCCTTGTTCGGCTTGCCTCGTTTGCCCGTGGCACGGGGCCGGGTTACATTTCAACCATTAATCTGGGGCCATCACACCTATGAGCGACGACTGCCTGTTCTGCAAGATTGCCAGCGGCGAGATACCCGCCGACCTGCTGGCGGAAGACGACGATCTGGTCGCCTTTGCGGATATCAGCCCTCAGGCACCCGTTCACCTGCTGATTATCCCAAAGAAGCACATTGCGACCGTAAACGATCTAACTGAAGACGATGCTCAGGTGGTAACTAAGCTCATTGCTTGCGCAAAATCCCTGGCGCAAGAAAAAGGCATTGCCGATTCCGGGTATCGGCTCATTCTCAACTGTAACGCCCAGGGCGGTCAGACCGTATATCACCTGCACCTGCACCTGCTGGGTGGGCGGCAACTCACAGCGTTGGGCTGAATCGTGGCGCTGGCAGACAGACTAATCGAGCAGTTCGACCGCGCATTGCGGACGCTGGCGTCGGTGCCGCGGGCCCAAAGCGAAAATCCAGCCGCCGGGTTACCCGAGGAGGAACTCACGCCACAGGAGGCCAGTCATGCAGCGGGCCTCATGCGGGTGAATCACACGGGCGAAATCTGTGCTCAGGCGTTGTATGAGGGTCAAGCGCTCACCGCGCAGGATGAGCGTACGCGCGCGGCCCTGCTGGAGGCTGCGGCGGAGGAGGCCGACCATCTGGCCTGGTGCACACAGCGCCTGGAACAGCTGGAAAGCAAACCCAGCGTTCTCAATCCGGGCTTTTATGCCGCATCCTTTGCCATGGGCGCGTTCACCGGCCTGTTGGGAGATCGGGTGAGCCTGGGTTTCGTGGAGGCCACCGAAGAGCAGGTGTGCGAGCACCTGCAGGATCACCTTGCCGAGCTACCCGGGGCCGATGCGCGCAGCAGGGCGATCGTTGCCCGCATGCACGACGACGAAGCACGCCACGGAGCACGCGCTCTGGAGGGAGGGGGCGCAGAGTTTCCGCGGCCGATCAAGCAAGCCATGCGGGTGCTGTCGAAGGTGATGACGGAGACCACCTACCGGATTTAGCGTAATCGTGGGGCCGGGCCTAGCTGGGCGGGGTCAGCGGTGGGTGGTAGATCAACTGCACCACGGTACCGTCCGGGTCCGCGCAATACAGGGATCTTGCCCCGTCCCGGTGGGTTTTCGGCGGCTGCAGGACTCGTACTTGATGAGCTGACAAGTGCGTGTGCCAAACGTCCACGTCTTCGATGTGGTCAACGATGAATCCGATGTGGTCCAGCCGTTGTGCGGACTCGGCTGGCGACACCGCCGCGCGGTGTAGGGCTAGGTTATCGTTACCTGAGGTGAGGTAGTAGTTGTCTGGATCGGGGTTCCACTCCACGGTCATGCCCATGACTTCGGTATAGAAGCGCAGGCTGTCTTCCAGTCGCTCTGTATATAAGGCCACGTGACGTAATCCGGAATGTCGGGGGGGAGTAGGCACAAGCGCTCCGGCAATCAGTTTGCGGGAATGATTTCGTGGCTGTGTTCGATGCGCACGCCGCCACGTTCGAGCATGAGGGAGGCCGAGCAGTACTTCTCCGCTGAAAGCGCCACGGCGCGTGCCACTTTTTTGGGGTCCAGGTCGTGGCCCGTTACCTTGAAGTGGATGTTGATGTGCTCGAACACGGCGGGCACTCCATCGGCTCGCGTTGCCGAGAGCTCCGTGACGCAGTCGGCAACACGCTGGCGCGACTTGGCCAGGATGTTGATCACATCGAACGACGTGCAGCCGCCCAACCCCATGAGCAGAAGCTCCATGGGCCGGGCGCCGCGATTCTCGCCTCCGCTGTCTGGCGGTCCGTCTACCACGATGGTGTGCCCGGAGTCTGCGGTAGCTCGGAAAGCTACCTTGTCTATCCATTGAACGGTGGCGTGCATGCTCTGCAATTCTCGCGTTGAAATGCTCAGTGTCGTGACATTTTCCTGGATATTCGGGTGAACTGCGACCGCTCGTACTGTGAAATGACTCCGTTCATCGACCAGTTCTCGTTGTCGCGCTAGGCCCTGTGCAACTATGCGTTGGCAAGGTGTTAATTGTTACGAAGGAGCGGAACGAAGATGCTTGCGACGAAAAGTTTACAGACTCAGGGCGTAGGACAACCACTCATGGCGAAGGGTTTCCAGCTAAACAACGCCCAGGAAGATACTCATCTCGATGCCTTTCTTGCGGCGGCCCATCGCCGTAAGTATCCGGCCAAGAGCACCCTCATCTACGCGGGTGACAAGAGTGATTCCATCTACTACATATTGAAGGGTTCGGTCACCGTACTCGTTGAAGACGAGTCGGGCCGCGAGATCATTGTTGCTTATCTGAACAAGGGCGACTTTTTTGGCGAGATGCCGCTGTTTACCGAAGACGCGCCTCGATCGGCTTGGGTAAAAGCCAAGATCGAGTGCGAGGTTGCAGAGCTGAGCTACGGCAAGTTCAAAGAGCTGGCCGATAAGCACACCGACCTGCTGTATGCCGTTGGACGGCAGATGGCGGATCGTTTGTGCCGCACTACGCAGAAAGTGAGCGACCTGGCGTTTCTGGACGTCACCGGTCGCGTCGCCAGAACCCTTCTGGAGCTGACCAAGCAACCCGATGCCATGACTCATCCTGACGGTATGCAGATCAAGATTACCCGTCAGGAAATCGGTCGTATCGTCGGTTGTTCCAGAGAAATGGTTGGGCGCGTGTTGAAGACTCTGGTTGACCAAGGACTGGTCTCCGTGAAGGGCAAAACCATGGTGGTTTTCGGAACCCGATAGTTCTTCTCAGCCTCCCCGGCGGGCTCTTTGGCGAAATAGCAAAGAGCCCGCTTTTTTTCTGGCTGGAAAAACTTCAGCCCGCCGAAAAACCGCTTAGCGCGGATCGAACAACGAGTTAAGCGCAGCGCCGGGATCGGGCTCGCGCATGAACGCTTCTCCCACCAGGAAGGCATGCACGTCGGCGTTGCGCATGGCGCGCACGTCTTCTGGCTCGCGGATACCACTCTCGGTCACCACGATGACCCCGTCGGGGATCGCTGCGAGCAGGTTGTAAGTGGTCTCGAGGCTCGTCTCGAAAGTCTTCAGGTTGCGGTTATTGATGCCGATCAGCTCGGGCTGCAGGCTGAGTGCCGCCTCCAGTTCGGTTGCGTCGTGCACCTCGATCAGCACGTCCAGCCCCAGGTTGCGTGCTTTGTGATAGAGCACCGTCAGCGCAATGATGTCCATGGCGGACACGATGAGCAGCACGCAGTCTGCTCCCATGTCGCGCGCTTCGAACAGCTGATACTCGTCGATGACGAAGTCCTTACGCAGAACGGGCAATGCAGTTGCCTCCCGCGCGGCAACCAGATAACTGTCGTGGCCCTGAAAGAAGTGCTCGTCGGTCAGCACAGACAGGCAGGTGGCGCCGGCGCTCTCGTAACTGCGCGCGATGGCCTCCGGGTCGAAATCTTCTCGGATCACCCCTTTGCTGGGAGACGCTTTCTTTACCTCGGCAATGACGGCGGCTCCGCCTGCCTCGATGCGCGCCTGGATGGCTTCTACGAAACCTCGTGTGGGCGGCGCGGATTGGGCGGCTTCGCGTAGCTGGTCCTTTGAGCGCAGCTCCGTGCGCGCGGCTATCTCTCCCCGCTTGTGCGCGAGAATGCGGTCCAGCACGGTCTGTGTGTCCCCGGCGCTCAACTTTCCGCCATGAGGTTGGTCACGCGCGCAAGTTCGGCCAGACGCTCCTTGGCGAGCCCCGATGCGATGGCATCTTGGGCCATGGTGACGCCGTTGGCGAGGCTGGTGGCTACGCCGGATGCGTAAATCGCTGCCCCCGCATTCAGGCTGACGATGTCGGCGGCGGCGGAATCGGGCTCGCCCAGGGCCTGCCTTACCAGCGCCAGACTTTGTTCGGGTGAATCCATGCTCAGTGCGTCATGGCTGGTGCTGGCAATGCCGAAGTCGCCGGGCTTTATCTCGTAGCTCGTGATCTCGCCGTCGCGGAGTTCCACCACTGTGGTAGGTGCGGCCAGGCCGATCTCGTCCAGCCCGTCGCAGTGCACCACCAGCACGTGATCGGCACCCAACAGACGAACCACCTCGGCTACCGTATGCTGCCAGGCGGCGCTGAACACGCCGATCACCTGGTTGGGCGCGCCTGCGGGATTGGTGAGAGGGCCGAGCACGTTCATCACGGTACGCGTGGCCAGTTCCTGACGTACCGGTGCGGCGTAGCGCATGGCGCTGTGATGGGCTTGAGCGAACAGGAACCCCACCCCTACCTCTCTGATGCAGTGAGCAATTCGCTCGGGATCCAGATTGATGTTGACACCGGCGGCTTCTAGCAGATCGGCGCTGCCGCTGGCGCTGGATTGCTTGCGGTTGCCGTGTTTCGCCACATGGGCGCCAGCGGCTGCCGCGACAAAAGCGGATGCAGTTGATACGTTGAAAAGCTTTGCTCCACCGCTGCCGCCGGTACCGCAGGTGTCCACCAGATTCGGCGCGCTTACCTCCACCTTCAACGACAGCGCCCGCATGGTCTCGGCGGCGCCGGCCACTTCTTCGGGGGTTTCTCCTTTAACCCGTAAGGCAGCGAGCAGCGCGCCGATCTGGGCCGGTGTGGCGTTGCCCGACATCACCTCGGCGAACACGCGCTTGGTATCTTCCCGGGAGAGATCCTTTCCGTCGAATAGTTGGCCCAACGCAGACTGCACGTTCATGAGGCAACTCCCATGGCAAGAAAATTCTTCAACAGATCATGCCCGGACGCGGTGCGGATGGACTCCGGATGAAACTGTACCCCCTGCAAGGGGTACTCGCGGTGTCGCAGGCCCATGATCTCGCGTTCGGAGCCTTCATCTTCTGTCCACGCCGTAACTTCCAGACACTCGGGTAACGACTCCGGCTCCACCACCAACGAGTGGTAGCGAGTGGCTTCGAATGGATTCGGCAGCCCGGCAAATACGCCCTGATCATTGTGGTGGATCAAGGAAGTCTTGCCGTGCATGACTTGCGCCGCGCGCACGATGCGTCCGCCTAGCGCCTGACCGATGCTCTGGTGGCCCAGGCAGATGCCCAGGATGGGGATGCTGGGCGCGAAGCGTTTCACCAGGTCCATGGAGATGCCGGCCTCGTTGGGCGTGCAGGGCCCCGGTGAGATGACGATCTTCGCGGGCGCGAGCTCGGCGATGGCGTCCAGGGTGATCTCGTCGTTGCGGTAAACGGTAACCTTCGCGTCCAGCTCGCCCAGGTACTGCACCACGTTGTAGGTAAACGAATCGTAGTTGTCGATCATCAGTAACATTGGGCTAACCGGTTGAAATCCTGGTCCTTCTCGCGCGACGGGGCGGAGAAAGGTACCCGCTTTGCAGCCTGCTTGGAACCGTTTTTTCGCAATACCCTAGCTTGGCGGAACACGGGGAGCGTATGGCTTTTAGCGCAGATGCCGCCGATCTGCTTGAGTCCATGAGCATGGTGGCCGAATTCTCTATCAGCCTGCCGGGATTCGCGGGTGTAGCGGCGGCGTCGGGCGGGTACAGACCCCGACCGAGGTTGTTCATTTACTCCACCCGGGCCATGTGGGTGGTGGCGTAGCCTGCCAGCGCATCAGTTACCAAGAACTCTTCGTCCGTGAGCCTGTCGTCGCCCGGCTCGATGCTGGCAAGCGTTTCTGCAGAAAAGTTTCCGAGCTTGGTGAGTCGGTCCGCACCGTTTTGCAGATAGACGTCGCTGCTGATCTGAGCGCGAACGTGCCGGGTGTTCGAGCGAATCCGCGTGGCCAGATGGGCGAGCGAACCGGCCCCGAACGTGCCCAGCGACGGTTTTAAGGTTGGGGAAACTCTGGGATAGTGGCCGGTCCAATAGGCTAGATGGGAACGGTGTTGAACATGTATAGACTATTGATGCTGGGCCTGTGGATCGGCCTGGCGCCGCTTGCCTGGTCGGCGGAGCAGGAGCAGCGGGAGCCGCCCGAGCAAGAAGAGAAACGGGCTTCCACGCCCTTGGAGGACATCGAGACCATACTCACCCAGCCCATGGGCCAGGAAGAGTACGTGGAAGCCCAGCGATGTCTTTCCAGGTACCAATACCAGAGCGTGAAGATCATCGACGACCAGCATGTGCTGTTCGAAGGTCGGCGCGGTAAGGCATGGCTGAACACCCTGCGGCGGCGTTGCATCGGGCTGCGTCGGCACGATATCCCGGTATTCGACAACCGCACTGCGCGTGCTCAGCTATGCAACTTGGACGATTTCGTGGGTATGGAGCAGCGCATGTCGGGGCTGGGCCGTGCCAGCGCCACCTGCGTGTTGGGAGATTTTCAGCCGGTCACCGAGCAACAGGTGGCATTGATCAAGGCCACCGTGGAGTCGCGCAAGGGGCGTCGCTCCAAGCGCAAGAAAGATCCGGGAGAGCAACCGTCCGATGTGGATGGGGGTGCCGGTGACGAATCGGCAGATGGTACAGATCAGGCCGGTTGATTGACGGCTGTCTGAAGCAGACTCTCCAGCGTCCCCCAGCCATTGCTCGCACGGTGGGTTCGCTCGCCGCGCAAGGTGTAGGTGGCGAATGCGCGCTCGTCCGATATCGGGGCGAGGCCCTTACGCCAGTTCTTCGAAGCGCGATTCCGCCAGTGCTGCCGCGCGGAAGATGGCGCGACCTTTGTTCATTGACTCCTTCCACTCCAGCCGCGCGATGGAATCCGCCACCACGCCTCCGCCCGCTTCGATATACAGGGTGCCGTCTTTGATAACGGCGGTGCGAATGGCGATGGCGGTGTCCATGTTGCCGTTCCAGGCCAGGTAGCCCACCGCGCCGCCATAGATGCCGCGCTTGACCGGCTCCAACTCGTCGATGATCTCCATGGCGCGGATTTTGGGCGCGCCGGAAAGGGTGCCGACGGGAAGCGTAGCGCGCAGCACGTCGATGGCCGACTTGCCTTCCTCGAGTTCGCCCACCACGTTGCTGGAGATGTGCATCACATGAGAGTAGCGCTCGATGACGAACTGCTCGGTGACCTCCACCGATCCCGTGCGCGCAACACGCCCCACGTCGTTGCGCCCCAGGTCGATCAGCATGAGATGCTCGGCAAGCTCCTTGGGGTCGGAGAGCAGCTCCGCTTCCAGCGCCTCGTCTTCTTCTGGCGTGTGGCCGCGTCGGCGGGTGCCCGCCAGAGGGCGGTTGATGATCTCGCCGTCCTCCACCCGTGCCAGGATCTCCGGCGAGGAAGACACGATCTGGAACTCGTCCAGGTCCATGAAATACATGTACGGAGAGGGGTTGAGGCTGCGCAGGGCCCGGTAGAGGTTGATGGGACTGGCCCCGAAGGGCAGCGACATGCGCTGTGCCAGCACTACCTGCATCACGTCTCCGGCGCGGATGTACTCGCGAATGGTCTCCACCGCTTGCTTGAACCGTTCTTCACCGAAGGAGGAGACGAAATCCGATTCCTGCACCTGCTGATTGGTCGGGCTGTCGGGTACATGAGGCGCCTGTTCCGTCAGTGAGCGGGCGCGTTCTGCCAGGCGCTCGGTGGTGCGCTGGTATATGTCTGGCTCCGCCGGGTCCACCAGGCTGATGATCTGCATTCTGCCTTTGAGGTTGTCGAACACCACGACCTCCTCGGAGAGCATCAGCAGAATGTCCGGCGTGCCCAGCGGGTCGGGCGGCGTGCTGTCGCGCAGCCGGCCTTCCACGTAGCGGATGGTGTCGTAGCCGAAGTAGCCCACCAGCCCCCCGTAGAAGCGCGGCAGCTCAGGTAGCTGCGCCACCCGGTAGCGCTGCTGAAATGATTCGATGAACGACAGCGGGTCATCGCTCTCCAGGCTCTCCACCACCGCGCCGTCGGTTTCTACGCTGATGTGATTACCGGTGACCTTTAAGACCGTGCGGCTGGGCAGCCCGATGATGGAGTAGCGCCCCCACTTCTCGCCCCCCTGGGCGGACTCCAACAGGTAGGAATAGGGGCCGCTGGCGAGCTTCAGATAGGTGGAAAGGGGCGTATCCAGGTCTGCCAGCGTTTCGTGCACCACGGGTATGCGGTTGAAACCCTGTTGGGCGAGTTGGGCGAACAGTTGCGAGTTCATTGTTAGGCTGCCGTGGTCGAAAGAAGCTGTGTCGACGCCGCGCGCGCGATGGCGGGCGCGATGGTCAGGAGGTGGCTTGGCGTCGCCAACACAGGGCTTGCAGGTTGCCTTTCATTGGGGCTTTCCGAAATTGCGCTTCTCGACTGGCCACCATCACCGATGGCGACCGCTGGCGCAGACTAAACGAGGTCCAGCAACGATTCAATCACGACATCGGCACCCAGTTCGTCAGCCGGCACGCCGTGATTGTATCCGTCGCGCACGCACACAACGGGGCAGCCGGCTGCGCGAGCGCAGTCCACATCGGTCGTAGAGTCGCCCACGAACAAGGCGTCGCGCGGGGTGATTGCGAGCAGATTGCAGGCGTGCAGGGCGGGGTCGGCGGCCGGTTTGGGCACGGCGGCGGTGTCGCCGCACACCACCGCCTCAAACGCGGCCGCCAGATCCAGTTCTTCCAGCAGCGGCAGGGTGAACTGGGTGCGTTTGTTGGTGACGACGGCAAGCTTCGCTCCGCGCGCCTGGAGCACCTGGAGGGTTTCGCGCACCCCTGGATAAGGTTGGCTGTGGTCAGCCACATGCAGCTGATAGCGGTCCAGAAATGCCTGATGCATGGCGTCTAGATCTGCAGCGGCAGCGTTCTGGTGCGTAAGCGCCTGTTCCACCAGGATTCGGGCGCCGTGGCCGATCCAATGACGGGTCAGCGACTCGTCCACCATGGGCATGCCAGCCTGTTCCAGTACGTAGTTGAGCGCCACGTTGATGTCCGGCGCGGTGTCCACCAGCGTGCCGTCCAGGTCGAACAGATAGGCTGAATAAGACTGCAAAGGATCAGCCTAGCGCGTCGCGCATGGCCTTGATGGTGGCCGCGTAATCGTTGCTCGAGAAGATCGCTGAGCCTGCCACGAAGGTGTCGGCGCCAGCGTCCGCGGCCGCCGCAATGTTGTCCGGGTTGATGCCGCCGTCGATCTCCAGGCGGATATCCCGCGGGCTGGAGGCAATCATCTCAGCCGCGTCGGCCAGCTTGTTCAGGCTGGACTCTATAAATTTCTGTCCCCCGAAGCCCGGGTTGACGGACATGATCAGCACCAGATCCACCAGGTCCAGCACCTCCGCCAGCGCCGTCAGCGGCGTGGCTGGGTTGAACACGATGCCGGGCTTGGCGCCGCCGTCTCGAATGATCCCCAACGTGCGGTGCAGGTGCTCCGTAGACTCCGGGTGCACGCTGATGATGTCGGCGCCGGCGCTCACGAACTCGCTAACGAGTTGATCCACGGGTTTGACCATCAGGTGAACGTCCATGGTTGCCGTGATACCGGCCTCGCGCAGCGATTTCAGCACCAGAGGGCCGATGGTGAGGTTGGGAACGTAGTGGTTGTCCATTACGTCGTAGTGAATGATGTCGGCGCCGGCATCCAGCACGTCGTGGATCTCCTCGCCCAGGCGTGAGAAGTCGGCAGACAGAATAGAGGGAGCAATCCAATGTTTCATAGGCGGCGTATTCTAGCCTGGTTCCTCGACGTAAGGGTGATTCTGCTGCGTTTCGATGGCGCTTCAGCCGCTTTCCAGTTCCTGCTGGATTGCCTGGAGCTGCTCGGGAGAGCCGATGTCCGTCCAGCGCCCGGGCCAGACCTGAGCGGACACGCGCCCTTCGGCCACCGCATCGAACAAAGGCTGTTGCAACGACAGCGGGGTGCCCGTCGGCGCCAGGGTGCGCAGCCAGGCCGGGCGCACCACGGCGATGCAGGCGTACACGAAAGTGTTGCCCCGCCTCACTACCCGGCCGTTGGCATACTCAAAGTCGCCCTGGGCTCTGAAGGTGGGGGTGGGGATGAGCACCACATGCAGATCCGCCCAGCTCGGAGGCGCGCTGGGCAGCTGGGTGAAATCGAAGTCGGTGTAGATGTCTCCGTTGAGCAGCATGAAAGGGTCGTCGCCCAGCAGGGGCAGGGCCTTGATGAGGCCGCCCGCGGTTTCCAGCAGGACCTTCTCTCGGCTGTAGGCAATCGTTAGATCGGACCCCTGCCCGGTGCCGCAGAACGCCTCGATCTGATCGCCCAGGTGGTGCAGGTTGATGACCACCTCGGTGACGCCGGCAGCGCGCAGCCAGCTCAGCTGGTGGGCAATGAGCGGTTTGCCCCCTAAAGGCAACATCGGCTTGGGCGTTCGGTCGGTCAGCGGTTTCAGCCGTTCGCCGCGCCCGGCCGCCAAGATCATGGCCTTCACCCGGCGTCCTCCAGCTTGCGCGCCGCGGCTTCGGCCCAGCGGAGGAGGTGTGGGGGCAATGCCGCCAGGTCCTTGTAGCGCCCGCAGAGGGTGGCCACGTGCGCCAACGTGGAGGGAATGTATCGAAGGTGGCTGGTTTTTTGGTCGCGCAGCTGTAGTCGGGCAAAGATGCCCGCTGCCTTCAGCAGCCGCTGAGCGGCCATGAGGTCCACGTCGGCGGCAAACGTTTGCGGGTCCAGGGGGAGGCGTGAACGCTCCAGATAGCGTTGCCGCCAACGCGCCACCTCGGCCGGCGTGAAACGGTAGTAGCAGTCATGCAGCAGCGAAGACAGGTCGTAAGAGGTCGGCCCAAACAAGGCGTCCTGAAAATCCACTACACCCATCACCCCGTCGCCGGGGAGCAGATTGCGGCAGTGGAAATCACGGTGCACGCACACCTGGGGTTGGTCTTCGGTGCGATTCGCCAGGCCTGCGAACGCGTCGTCCAGATCTTGGGCGGGAAATGTTTCCCCCAGCCAGGCTTCTACCAACCACTCGCGGCAGATGGCCAGCTCGTCGTGGAATCGCTGGACGGTGTAGGGCGGCACGGCGCCTTCCGGAATGGTCTGAATCTTCAGCAGCGCATCCAGCGCCAGCTCCAGGCTTGCCGCGCTATCCTGCTGGTAAGCCTGCTCCAGGTGCAGCGTGCCCAGGTCACTCAACAGGTACCAGCCGGATTCGCGCTGACGCGCCAGAATGCTCGGCACGCAGACCCCATGGGCGGCGAAGACTTCCGCAAGGTGCTCAAAGGCCTGGTTGTTTTCCCGGTCCGGCGGGGAGCTCATCAGTACCAGCGATCCGGTTGGATTGCCGGCGGGCAGGATTCGGTAGAAATGCCGGTGGCTGGCCTCGGCTTTCAGCGCGCGCACTTCGAAGTCTCCGGTGCGGCTCAGCTCCACCAGTTCCTCGGCCACCCATTGGTGCAATGTGGCGTCCAGTACTTCCACGGCCTCTGTCAGCTGTTTCGTTGCTAGCGGTGCGCGGCATTCTACTGTCAATCCGTCGGGTGCGCGTTATTCCCGGCCGGGTAATGTGTATCATCCGCCCGATGTTCGCCCCAGCCCATCGGCGCCCATGGCCTCCCACGCGCTTGCGCGCGCGCGCGCTAATGCTCGCATGCGCCCTGCTGGCGGCTTGCACCACCAGTCTGGCTGCCGAAGCCGCAGACACGGCTGCCACCGAAAGCAGACTGGTCGAAGATGCTTCCCTGGCGAGCCGCTACTGGCGCAGCGTCGAGGAGCTGCCCCAGCGTGCGCGCGAGCGCCTGCCGGCGTACTGTCCGGGTGCGTATGTGGCGCCGGACTTTCCCGACAGGGGCCGGATGCCGGTGATCGACCAGCCGGTGCACGCCGAGGCGCAGCAGGCGGAGTATCGGGTGGATGGGGTGGCCACCCTCACCGGCGACGTAGCGATGCGCCAGGGTGATCGCACGGTGCGCGCTGGGCGTGCCACGGTAGACACCGAGACCCTGGAGGCCGAACTCACCGGGGGCGTCCTGTTCGAGGAACCGTTCGTGGCGGCGAGCAGCGACGTTGCCGTGCTGAACCTGGATGCCCGGTCGGCGGATCTCGATGACGTGGAGTTCTTCCTGTTCGATGCTGAGATCCGCGGTCGTGCCGAGCAGATGAGCAGAGACGAGGCCGGCACGATGGCGCTGCGGAAGACCACATTCACCCGCTGCGAGCCGGGTAACGACGGCTGGCGCATCAGCTCGTCGCGGCTGACCCTGGAAGAGGGCGCGGTGTTCGCGACCGCGCGTAACGCGACCCTGCGTATGAAGGATGTGCCTATTTTCTACACGCCCTACATCCGCTTTCCCGTGAGCGACGACCGGCAATCGGGATTCATGTTTCCCGACCTCGGTTATTCCAGCGAGGAAGGGCTGGACCTCACCGTGCCCTACTATCTCAATCTGGCCCCCAACTACGATGCCACGCTGTCACCGCGCATCATCACCAACCGCGGCTTGCGGATGGGGGCCGAATTCCGACACCTGTCCGGCTGGCAAAACACGAGCATTACCGCGGAATTTCTGCCGGACGACGACCTGTTCGACGGCACGTTCGATCGGGATGACTTCGACAATGCGATGGCCCAGGGGTTGGCGTCCGGAGAGTTCCAGCCCGCCGACCGCTGGCTTTACGGTGTGCAGCATCGCGGCAATCTGGGCCGCTTCTCCACTTTGGTGAACTACACGGCGGTGAGTGATCGAGACTACGTTCGGGACCTGGGCTCCGATCTTGATTCAGATGTGGGTGTGACCCGGCGCATTGACCTGGAGCGCATGGGCGCGCTGCAGTACCGGCGCGGCGGGCTGTATGCCCGGGTGTGGGCTCAGCGCTTCCAGCGCCTGGACGAGGTGACCACGCAGCCCTACCAGCGTTTGCCAGAGATTGAGGTGAGCTACGAGGGCAGGTTGCTCGGAGCGCTGGAGTACTCGGTGGGGGCGGAGTGGGTGTCGTTTACGCGCGACAATGCCGACCTCGCGGGCCGGGCCACCATCGTCGGCGACCGGTTGCATCTGGAGCCGCGCTTGCGCTTGCCGCTGAATTGGTCCTGGGGATTCGTGAACCTCACCGGCGGCTACCGCTACACCTCCTACGAGCTTAAGGATTTTCCCCACAGCGTGGAGCCAAAACCGGACCGTGGCATCGCTCTTGCCAGCGCCGGGGCGGGGCTGTATTTCGACCGCGATGTGAACCTGTTCGGTGCCGAGATGGTCCAAACCCTGGAACCGCGCGTGTTCTACCTTTACCAGGAGTTTGAAGACCAGTCCCGCCTGCCGCGTTTCGACGCCGGCAAGCTGACCTTCGCTTATGACCAGCTCTATCGTGACAATCGATTCACCGGTATCGACCGTATCGGCGACGCCAACCACCTGGCCGTGGGCATCACCACGCGCTTCGTGGACCGCCGCACCGGCCGCGAGCGGCTGCGCGCGAGCATCGGTCAGATCAAGTATTTCAAGGAGCGCCGGGTGACCCTGTCGGGGGCGCCGGACGATGACGATGGCCATGGCGTGTCCGAGCTGGCCGGCGAGGTGAGCTGGCGCGTGACGTCCAGGATCAGAGCCCAGGGCACGCTGGTTTGGGACACGGCCGAAGGTCAGGTGGACGAGGCAGCGGCCTCGCTGCAGTATCGCGGCGACAACCGGCACCTGTTCAATGTGGGCTACCGCAACCGGCGGGCGCGCGACATCGATCAGACCGACGTGTCTGTCTATTGGCCCATATCGCGCAGTTTTGCCGGCATAGGGCGGTGGAACTACGATCTGAAGAGCAAGCGTACAATTGAGGGGCTGGCCGGAATCGAGTACAACAACTGCTGCTGGCAGCTCAGGATCGTGGCGCGCCACTTTCTCGACAGCCCCAGCGCTCGGTCGTTAGAGGACGTGGACGCGGATCGGGGCATATTTCTACAGATCGTGTTCAAAGGCATGGCCGGTTTCGGCGGCAACTTGGATGCGGTCATGCGGCGTGGCATCAAGGGTTACAGACCGGAGGACAACTATGGGATCTAGACATCGTCTCGCGGGCCGGCTGCTCATCGTGGCCGCTTGCCTGATGGGCTCGCCGGTGGCCCTGGCCGAATACAAGGAGCTGGACTCCATCGTGGCGGTGGTGGAAGAGGACGTGGTGCTGGCCTCGGAGCTGCTCAGTCGGCTGGAGCTCATTCGCGACCAGTACGAGGCGCGGGGCGTGCAGCTTCCGCCCAACGACGTTCTGGTCAGCCAGCTCATGGAACGCCTGGTCATTGAGAGCCTGCAGCTTCAGGAGGCATCGCGGCGAGGGGTGCAGATCGACGACGAACGTCTCACCGGGGCGGTGGTGGCCTACGCTGAGCAGAACCAGATGACTTTGGAGGAATTCCGTGCGGCGCTGGCCGCAGACGGGATGAGCTACGTGGAGTTTCGCGAAGAGATTCGCCGGGAGATGCTCATCAGCAACGTGCAGCGCAACCTGGTGAATCGCCGTATCACCATCACCGATCAGGACATCGAGGATCTTCTGAACTCGCCCTACTACCAGCAACTTTTGTCGGACGAGTTCCGGGTGGGCCACATTCTGCTCGCCATCGACGAGCGGGCCTCCGATGAGGCTATTTTGGAAGCGCAGCAAGCGGCCGTGGATATCGTTACGGAGCTTCGCGAGGGAGCGGACTTTGCCCAGATGGCCGTTGCCAAATCGGCGGGCGCCCGGGCACTGGAAGGCGGCGATCTGGGCTGGCGCCGCGCGGGCGAGCTGCCGAGCCTGTTCGGTGAGATCGTGCTTGAGCTGGAGCCGGGCGCGACGGCCGATCCCATCATGAGTGCAAGCGGCATCCACATCGTGCAGCTTCTGGAG
>MDTE01179802.1_pt1 | contig 15981 bp, 16 predicted proteins | sample 811231 | NCBI WGS metagenome assembly MDTE01 (sample SAMN05326651, study PRJNA326480) | marine metagenome | isolation source: seawater | place: Indian Ocean: Red Sea | collected 2010
TACTATCCATCAAAATAGTAACATTAACTCCAAATTCAACTAATCTTTTAGCACGTTCCAAGGCAAGTTCTGCAACACGACAATGATCCTCTACAGGTTCGTCAAATGTCGAAGCAAAAACTTCACCACTCACAGACCTTCTCACATCTGTAACTTCTTCAGGTCTTTCACCAATGAGGGCTACAATAAGATGCATGTCTTTATGATTACTCGTAATCCCATTAGCAATGTCTTTTAACAACATCGTCTTACCCGCTTTAGGAGGAGAAACAATAAGGCCTCTTTGCCCCATACCAATTGGAGCTATCATATCTATAACTCTAGTCGATAGTTTTTTAGGTTCTGTTTCTAGAGTTACCTGTACATTAGGAAAAACAGGTGTTAATTTATCATACCCTAATCTTTTTTTTGCTTTATCAGGATCTAATTCATTTACCGTCTCTACACGTATTAAACCAAAGTATCTCTCTCCATCTTTTGGAGGTCTAACCTTACCTGTAACTAAATCCCCTGTTCGCAAACTAAATCTTCTGATCTGTGATTGTGAAACATAGACATCCTTCTTACCGGGAGAAGCCATGCCATTTTGCCTCAAAAAACCATAACCATCTGACATTATGTCAAGTATTCCACCTGCCTCTAACTCTTCAGGTTCCTGATCAGATTCAGAAGCTTTAACAATTTTACTTATTAATTCGTCACGCTCTATAGTTTCTTCAGAAATATCTCTAACCCCAAGCTTCTTGGCTAAACGAAAAAGTTGTTTATCTGTTTTTTCATTGAGCGATTCTGATGTAATAGCAGTTTCTGTCGTCAAAAAACACCTACCTCGTGTGTATTAGACATAATTTATCCTTAATAGTTTTGTATGGATAAAAATATCTTGAACAATACTCCTAGTTAAAAATCATTATGCATTTACGAAAAAAACCAAATTGGATCTAGGAATATATATTATGTTGTGAAAACGTCGTAAATGACTTAGATAATTCACGAACACTCTAACACATGTATATAATTTAGTCTACTGTCATAGTCTAGACGACTAATTAGACCTTATGATTGCCATTCTTGGTAATACCAATAAACTCTCTAAATAAAGGATGAGGTCTTTGAGGTCTTGATAAAAATTCTGGATGAAACTGAACGCCTATCATAAAAGGGTGCTGATCTAACTGACATATTTCCACAAGCTCACCATCTGGAGAAGTGCCCTGGGCTATTAATCCACCTTCTGCTAATATATCTCTATATTGATTATTGAACTCATATCTATGGCGATGTCTCTCTTTAATCGAACTTATGCCATATATTTCATTAAGATAAGAATCAGGGTTTAATTCGCAAGGATAATTACCAAGCCTCATTGTTCCGCCCTTATTAACAACATTTTTTTGTTCTTCCATAAGGCAGATAACTGGATTATTTGTATCTTTTTCAAATTCTGTAGAATTAGCAGACTCTAAACCAAGAACATTACGAGCAACATCGATAACCATCATTTGCATTCCCAAACATAACCCTAAATAAGGAATATTATTAGTTCTAGCATATTGAGCAGTTTTTATCATGCCCTCAATACCACGAGGGCCAAATCCTCCGGGAACTACAATACCATCTAAATTTGAAAGGAGTGTCTCACATCCTACCTTTTCAATCTCTTCAGATTGTATCCATACAATTTCAACATTTGTATCATTGTAAACACCTGCGTGATTTAAAGCTTCTTTAACAGAAATATAAGCATCAGGAAGATCAGTATATTTTCCAACCACTCCGATCGTGAGGGTATTTTGCAAGACATGCATTCTGGTAACCATATCGCCCCAATCGTCTTCTGATGTTGATTCAAGTTCTAATTGTAAATGTTTTGTAAGTACTGAATCGATACCACTATTTTTTAAAACTAAAGGTACTTCATAAATACTTTTAACAGTAGGAAGAACTACAACTGAATCTTTTTGAACATCACAAAACAATGCTAATTTATCCAATATACCATTAGATACATCAAAATCACTACGAGCAATTATTGCATCTGGCTGAATACCAATACTTCGCAATTCCTTAACACTGTGCTGTGTAGGTTTTGTTTTGATTTCTCCGGTAGCTTGGATAAATGGTAAAAGAGTGACGTGAATGTTATAAACATTTTCTCTGCCAACTTCATGTCTTATCTGCCTTATAGCTTCTAAAAAAGGTAATCCCTCTATATCGCCTACAGTACCCCCAACCTCTACAACAACAACATCAGCTTGGCTCTCTTTAGCCAAGGTCTTTATGTGGTTTTTAATTTCATCAGTTACCTGAGGAACAACCTGTATAGTTCCTCCAAGGTAATCTCCTCGCCGTTCTTTCTGAATTACAGTACTATATATTTGTCCGGCTGTTACATTTGAAGATGCAGTTAGTTCTAAATCAATAAAGCGTTCATAATGACCTAAATCTAAATCAGTTTCACAACCGTCTTTAGTAACAAAAACTTCCCCATGTTGGTAAGGAGACATAGTTCCAGGATCTACATTAAGATAAGGATCTAATTTCATAACAGAAACATCTAGACCTTTGTGTTTTAATAAACGACCAAGTGATGCGACAGTAATACCTTTCCCAACGGAACTGACAACGCCACCTGTTACAAAAACATATTTAGTCATAGAGCATCATTAATCGAAAAGAAAATAGGTAAACTGTAAACTATTTATAGATGTTAAATAACTAATCATGATCATGTCAAGAATATATGTATTCAATTTTAATATAGCAATTAAGAAAGTTTATCAATAACATATATAGTTATAAAAATTAATTCGTTATTTAGGAGTATCCTTGAGGATAACAAGTGGAATTTATAAAGGGATAAATATCATACTCCCCAAAAGTGCAACAATCCGACCAACCTCTGAGAAAATCAGAATGGCTCTATTTAACACATTAGGGGATTTAATTTTCAATAGTACTATGTTGGATATATTTGCTGGAAGTGGAGCAATAGGTATCGAAGCTCTCAGCAGAAACGCATCTTCTGTAGATTTTATAGAAAAAGATCGCAATTTATGTAAACTCATTAAGGAAACTTTGATAAATATTAATCAACAAAATTTATCTCAGGTACTGCAAGGAAATGCTATCTCAATACTCAAACAACTGAGTACAAAATATGATTTTATATTTGCTGACCCACCTTACGATTACGAAAACAAAGAGGAAATATTATCTGTAATTGAAAAATCTGAATTGCTAAATCCTGCAGGTATGATAATATTGGAACATCGTTCAAATGAGAATATAAATGACACATTAATAAATATAGAAAGATTTGACGTAAGAAAATATGGGGACACCCAAATTTCTTTTTATAAAAAAATAAATTAATCTACTTCACTACTATGGTAACAGTTTTATATAACGGAACATTTGACCCAGTGACAAAAGGGCATGAAGATTTAGTTTGCAGAGCTTCTGAATTATTTGATAAAGTTGTTGTAGGTGTATTTGATACTCCAGCGAAATCATTATTATTCACTACTGAGGAAAGAGTTCAATTATTTACACAGTCGACTGAAAAACTAAGCAACGTTGAAATTAAACCCTACACCGGACTATCTGTAGATTTTGCTGCATCAATAAACGCTAAAGCTATTGTGAGAGGTGTTCGGAGTATAACTGATGCAGATTATGAAGCAACTATGGTCATGATGAACAGAAAACTTCAACCAAATTTGGATACTGTGTTATTATATACTAGTTTGGAATACCAGTTTGTAAGTTCAACTCTTATTAAAGAAGTTGCAAAATATAAAGGTGATGTTAGCGAATTTGTATCCGAACACGTGGCAAATGCTATTAAAATGAAGTATGCTAATGGAAGTTAACTTCATGAAGGGAGGAAATCATAGATATTCTACCGATCATAGATAAATTAGAAGAAATTATTCTTGCTGGATCAAAAATGCCATTAACTAAAAAGAACTTAGTTGATGCTCCTGAAGCCCTTTTGCTCATTGATCAACTAAGAATGGCTGTACCCGAGGACGTTTCCAGAGCCACCGAAGTATTGGCAAGAAAAGATGATATACTCAATCAATCACTAGATGAGGCTCGAAAAATTCGTTCTTCTGCTGAAACTGAATTTCGTAACAAAGTAGAAGATAGCGAATTAACCAAAGAAGCTGAAAAAGAAGGTGAGCGAATTATTCAGGAAGCACAACAAAAAGTGCAACGAATCGTTGAAACTGCAGATAAGAAAGCAATCCAAATGTTAAAAGAGGCAGATGCTTACTCTTATCAAGTTCTTTCTGAATTAGAATCCAACTTACAATCCATTATTACTACTGTACAAAATGGGTTAGGAACACTGAAAAAAAGTGATGATTCCGAATCTACAAGGGGTAATGAGGCACCCAAAAAAAGAAAATCAAAAACCACCTCTGAAGTTGTAAAATAAAAACAAATTAAAAGCTGGTTTTTCTACTAATATCTCCTGATTTTCCGCCTTTTTTACTAACTAACTGAATGTCACTAATAAGTGAATCGTGATCTATAGCTTTGGTCATATCATATATAGTTAATGCAGTTATACTAACTGCAACCAAAGATTCCATTTCCACACCTGTTTTTGAATTACTTTTTGTATTTGCTTCAATTATAAATCGACTATTACTCTCATCAATATCTATTGTAATTTCTACATGATTTAAATCAATCTGATGGCATAGTGGAATCAATTCGGGAGTTCTTTTTGCTGCCATTATTCCTGCAATTCGAGAAATACTTAAAACGTCACCTTTGGGATTATTTGCTGTAATTACCTGCGAAATAATTTCTTTACTTACTTTCACAAATCCTTTAGCAACAGCCGTACGATCTGAGTCACTTTTCTTTCCAACATCTACCATTTGAACTGAACCTTCCTCATTGATATGAGAAAGATTATTTTTTTTTACCATTTCAGCCTTTCCTTGAGCTATATCATTCACTTTCTCGTTATAAAAATCACCACTATGACCTTTTACCCAGTTCCAAGAAATATTGCTATGTTTTTGAATTACTTTTTCTAATTCATTCCACAACTCCATATTTGCTTTTTTCTTCCAACCCTTTGTAATAGTGTTTATCACATACAAACTATCAGAAAATATCTCAATAACTGAACCAGGTTCAAGAAAGGCTAATGCTTCAATTACTGATTGTAATTCCATACGATTGTTAGTAGTATTCAAATCTGACCCAGATAACTCTTTTTCATTCCCATCAGGATATATTATGATAGCACCCCATCCACCTGGACCCGGATTACCTAGGCACGAACCATCTGTGTATATCGTTATCATATCCTAAACTTATCCACCAATCGCATACATTTCTATTTTTTTTGTAGGTTTCTTCTTTTTTGTATCAAATCTGATTTGCGAATATTGGTCAGACCTATTACCCCAAATTTGCATTATTTTATCTTTTAATAATTTATCATCATCAGAGTCTAATGTTGATTTAATATCAAAACCCAAATCTGAAAAAAGACACGTATATAGTTTTCCGTCAGTTGATAATCTAATCCTCGAACAATTTCCACAAAAAGGATCACTCACAGAAGATATAAACCCTATTTCTGCAGAACCATCGTTATATTTCCATCTATTTGCTACTTCATTTATATACTGTTTTTCTAAAGGTGTGATTCCAAATTTTTTATCTAGCATTTTTACTATCGCTGCAGAAGGCACAACTTGAGATTTATCCCAACCATTTAAATTACCAACATCCATATATTCAATAAATCGTAATATATGGCCTTTAGACTTAATATATTCTGCAAGGTCTAACAGCTTTTTATCATTCTTTCCTTTTTGAACAACCGTATTAATTTTTATTGGATTAAATCCTAGTCTTTCTACAAGATCCAATCCCTCAAGTACTGTACTTAATTCAGCATTAACTCCACTCATTTCTTTAAATAAATCTTCATCTATGGTATCAATGCTAATTGTAATCCTTTTCAACCCAGCTTCATGAAGTTTTTCAGCATACCTATACAACAAATAGCCATTCGTAGTAAGAGCTAAGTCTTCTATCCCAGGAATTTGTATCAATTTCTTTACCAATAAATCAAGATCTTGCCTTAATAAAGGCTCTCCTCCAGTGAGTCTAATCTTTGAAACGCCCAACTCTGCAAAAACATTAGCAATTCTTTCTATTTGTTCAAAAGATAAAACTTGATCTTTAGGCAAAAACTTATATCGTTCGCCATATATCTCTGCGGGCATACAATATGGGCAACGAAAATTACAACGATCTGTAACTGAAATTCTTAAATCCTTAATTGGTCTATTAAATAAGTCTTTTATCATATTCCTTTTATGAAGAGCTCCTATTATTAAGAAATATTAAATTATATTTCCTAATTTTTTAGTAATACACATAATAACAGAAAATTAAATAATAGTTTGAATCAATACCATAACTATTACTTGAAACAAATAAGTACCGTTGTTACACTTATCTCCAATATTATACCCGTGCCCAATTTAGTACTCTAAAATGAGGAGTTTACCATTATATTTCTAGGAGAATACTTAGAATCAATAGAAATTGACAATCATCTTAAATCCACATTAGCTGCAATCGCAAATGGTGCAGTTCTTGTTCAAGAAAAAGTTGATCGATTAAGCATTGATGGGCACTCAGGATCAACAGGAGACATCAATATACAAGGCGAGGTCGTTCAAAAACTTGATGAATTAGGTTCTCAAATTTTCCTAGAGTGTTTTCGCACATCAGAGAGTGTTTCAATAGTTGGTTGTGAAGAACTTGAAAACCCTGAAATTATTTCAAAAGACCCCAATCTATACATGGTAAATATGGATCCAGTAGATGGGTCTAGCAATATTGATGTTTCAATAAGCATTGGATCCATATTTGGAATATGGCCAAGCTCAAATTTAAACGAAATTACGAATAAATCTTTATTACTTGCAGGAAACCAACAAATAGCAGCAGCTTACGTAGTATATGGTTCAAATACAATTCTGATAATAGCTACACAAAATGGAGTGACTGGTTTTACGCTAGATAACGAGAGTAGGGAATTTATATTGACCCATCCCAGTATATCTCTTCCTGACAATTGTACATATTACAGTGTAAACTATGGGAATTGGGATGAATTTTCCTCCAATACTAAATCACAATTAGAAGAACTACAAAAAACATCATCATTGAGATATGTTGGATCACTTGTTGCAGATTTTCACAGAAACCTTATCAAAGGAGGAGTTTTTCTTTATCCAAATGGGAAACTACGTCTTATGTATGAAGCTAATCCACTAACTTTTGTTATGAAAAAGGCTGGCGGCAGCGGTACAAATGGAAATGAAAATATATTGGACATTATACCTAAAGAATTACACGAACGGACCCCTTTATTTATAGGGAATACAAAAGAGGTAGATAAATTTACTATAGGATGAATAAGAGAGGAAAAACTAATGGATACAAAAATCCTTGCTGAAACAGCTAAAAAATTAGTCGCACCAAAAAAGGGGATTTTAGCTGCCGACGAAAGTTCAAATACAATAAAAAGTCGATTTGATTCTATAAATGTAGAATCAAATGAAGCTAACAGAAGAGATTATCGCCAAATGTTGTTTACAACAAGTGGCATATCTCAATTTATTAGTGGTGTCATTTTGTTTGATGAAACAATGCGTCAAAAGGATTTAAGTGGAAAATCTCTTGTTTCAATTTTATCAGATCAAGACATTATTCCAGGTATAAAAGTTGATACTGGAGCTAAACCTTTAGCAGGCTCAACAAGTGAAACAATAACGGAAGGACTAGATAATCTTCGAGAAAGATTGAATGAATATCGAGAATTAGGAGCTCTCTTCACAAAATGGAGAGGAGTAATAAATATCGGAAAATCAATTCCTTCTCCATATGCAATAAATGTAAATGCACATGCTCTTGCTAGGTTTGCAGCATTAAGCCAAGAGGCTGGGCTTGTACCAATTGTAGAACCAGAAGTATTGATGGATGGAGAACACTCAATAGAAAAATGTTTTGAAATTACCGAACAAGCTTTAAAGCAAGTGTATTTAGAGCTTCAAATGCAAAATATCTATCTGGAAGGTACTTTATTAAAACCAAACATGGTCTTATCTGGGAAAAGTGCAAAATCAAGAGCAAATACTACTGAGGTGGCTCAAAAAACTGTTGAATGTTTACTAAATAACGTGCCTCGTTCAGTACCAGGAATTGTGTTTTTGTCTGGTGGACAAAGTGATGAAGAAGCTACAACAAATCTCAATACTATTAACCAAGTTGCAAAAACGTTAAATGCCCCGTGGGAACTGATTTTTTCATATGGGCGAGGTCTTCAGGCAGCACCACTAAAAGCATGGTTAGGCAAAGAAACAAATATACCTGCTGCTCAATCGAGCTTTTTTGACAGAGCTAAATTAACAAGTATTGCTCGTCAAGGTTTACTTTGATGAATCAAAAACTGCTATTAGGCACCTCAAACCCAGGTAAAATAAATGAGTTTAAACAAATACTTCAAAATATACCTTATAGACTGACTACACTAGAAGAAGAATCATGTAATATTGAAGTTATTGAAACTGGAAAAACATTTTTAGAAAACGCTACGTTAAAAGCAACTCAATACGCCAATGCAACTAAATTACCATGTTTATCAGATGACTCTGGTATAGAAATTGATGCTTTGAACGGTCGTCCAGGGATATATTCTGCAAGATATGGCGGACCCGAATTAAGTGATGATGAAAGAGTCCAATTAATTTTAGAAGAAATGAAAAATATCCCTTATGAAAATAGGAAAGCTAGATTTAAAGCATCAATAGTCGTAGCGTGGCCCGATGGTAAAATATTGGAAAAAGAAGCCACAATGGAAGGAATGATAAACTTTTCACCTATAGGTAAAAATGGATTTGGATACGACCCAATATTTTTACTTCCTGAATTTGATAAAACTTCAGCAGAAATAGATCCTGATAAAAAAAATAAGATAAGTCATCGAGCTAAAGCTATAAGAAAAATTATTCCGCTGTTAATTAATTAATGTGATGTTATTTGTAAGACTTGATTATATACAATTCAGTAGTACAATTTCTTGGTACCCGTTTTTCAATATAAGAAGAGAAGTATAATAATGGATAATATTCCAGATATTAATAATATAAACGATACTTATGAAAAAGCTCTAGGAGAGTTAAAAGATAATAAAACTGAGCAAGATTTATCTACATGGAGAACAAAATACCTTGGAAGAAAGGGTATTTTAACAGGATTATTACGAAATCTTAAATCTACGCCCATAGATTCTAGAAGAGAAATTGGACAACAGCTTAATAACATAAAAAATCTCTTAGAAAATAATTATGACGAAGCAGTAAACGCTGCAGGAAAATCAGATAACAATAATTCATCTGTAAATCATGTAGATATTACAATGCCTGGTCGTCCAATACAAAATGGACGACTTCATCCTACAACCCAAATAATACGAGAAGTTTGTGAAGCTTTTCTTTCAATGGGTTTTGATGTTGCAGAAGGTCCAGAAGTTGAATGGGAATATTACAATTTCGATGCTCTGAATATCCCAGCAGATCACCCTGCAAGAGATATGTGGGACACACTGTGGGTAGAAAGTGACAAACAAGAAAAAGGAAATATTTTATTACGAACTCATACCTCTCCTATGCAAGCAAGAATTATGGAAAATCGAGAACCCCCTGTACGCGTTGTCGTACCAGGAAAAGTATTTAGATACGAAGCATCAGATGCTACTCATGAGTGGCATTTTTACCAAGTAGAAGGGCTGGCAGTAGATCAAGGTTTAACTTTTGCAGATTTAAAAGGGACATTATTTGAATTTGCAAAGAGAATTTTTGGAGAAAATCGAAAAATTCGTTTTAGGTGCGACTACTTCCCTTTTGTAGAACCTGGTGTAGATATGTCAATTGATTGCTTTGCTTGTAGTGATTCAGGTTCAATAGAACCTGAAAATTGTTCTATCTGTAAAAGAACTGGGTGGATAGAAATCATGGGAGCAGGTATGGTTCATCCAAGAGTTTTAGAGCAAGCCGGATACGATCCAAACAAATATACTGGATTTGCATTTGGTCTTGGCCCAGAAAGAATTGCCATGCTGAAATATGGGATTGATGATATTCGTCATTTTTATTCAAACGACATAAGATTTCTAAACCAATTCTAATTTGAGGAGTAATTGTGAAAATACCAATTCTATGGTTAAGAGAATATCTCGATGAAAATATTTCGCTAGATAATATAGCACACAAATTAACTATGGCTGGGCTCGAAAGCGAATTACAAACAATAAAACAAGGGACATGGTCAGGCATTCTTGTTGGAGAAATTCTTGAAATAGAAAAGCATCCAAATGCAGATAGACTAAATTTAGTTACTGTAGATATAAACAATGAAGTCAAAAAAGTAGTTTGTGGAGCCCCTAATGTTGAAATAAACCAAAAAATTGCTTTTGCTAAAGTTGGATCAGAATTGCTAGATCATGAATCTCAACAATTAGTCCCATTACAGGCAGCAAAAATCAGAGGAGTAGTATCCGAAGGCATGATTTGTTCTGAAAAAGAACTTGGAATCGGGGATAACCACGATGGAATACTTGTTTTACCTCCTAAAGTACCAAAAGGTACTAAATTAGAATCTATATTGGGGCAAGAAATATTAGAAACAGAGCCTACGCCTAATAGACCAGATTGGTTATCTGTAATTGGTGTTGCAAGAGAAATTGCTGCATTGAACAATACCACAATAATTGAACCTTCTCTTCAATTTACTGAATCGAATGAAGAAACAGCCACTCAAGCTTCAATTACTATTGAAGACAGTGATTTATGCGGAAGATACACTGCTTCTGTAATTTCTGGTATAAAAATACAAGAATCTCCAGAATGGCTCAAGGAAAAGCTTATCAGTGCAGGTCAAAGGCCCATAAACAATATAGTAGATATAACAAATTTTGTGATGTTAGAAACTGGCCAACCATTACACGCTTTTGACCTTACAAAAATACAAAATTCTACTGTAAAAATACGCAGAGCAAAAGATAAAGAAATTCTCATAACTCTAGACGACGAAAAACGAACCTTATCAAATGATATGCTGGTAATTGCCGATGAAAAAAAGCCTATAGGATTAGCAGGAATCATGGGGGGATTGCATTCTGAAGTAACCGATAACACGACAACTATTCTCTTAGAATCTGCAAGTTTTCTTCCAGCAAATATTCGAAAGACCCGAACAGAATTAAAAATGAGAACTGAAGCATCGCATCGATTTGAAAGACATCTTAATCCCGGACTAGCCATTATGGGACAAAAGCGAGCAATCCATTTAATCCAGCAAATTACGCAAGGATCTGTTTACAAGAATATCATTGACGTTTACCCGAACAAAATTGCAACTGAATCAATAATAATAACTACCCAAAAAGTAACTGAAGTATTAGGCACAAAATTTACTTTGAAACAAATGCAGACGATTTTTACCTCACTTGGTATTGAATCACAAGAGGTCAATAAAACAACTTTAGAAATCACTCCTCCTTACTGGAGAAGTGATATTAATATTGTTGAAGATTTAATTGAAGAATTGGCACGAATCCAAGGATATGAAATCATACCTACAAAATATATTTCCCAACCCATTCCTCCTAGAGAAGAACAACCCGATCGTAATTTATCGCTTAAAATACAAGACTTACTGGTATTATCTGGAATGCAAGAAATCATAACCTACCCCCTAACGAGTAAAGAGGCATTAGAATTTGTTGAAAATAAACGAGATATTGTACCAATGAAACTTGCAAACCCTATGAGTCAAAAACCTGAAGATTTTACATATTCAAATATTTCTGACACTTTAGGATTCAGAGAATACTTGCGGACAAACCTACGTGTTGGAATGTTAGAAACCATCGCACATAATGTCAGATATGGTGCAGATAATATAAAATTATTTGAGGTGGGAAAACAATATATTCCTCGAAATAATAACTTACCTGAAGAACTTCGTGTGGCCTTAGGCGGTTTTTGTGGAAACAGAGATCAACTTAACTGGACAAATGATCAAGAACCTATGGATTTTTTTGATGCCAAAGGTATTATTAACATGACTTTCAAAGAACTCAAACTTGAAAGCATATTTACCCCAAAGATTGATACATTATTCGAAGATGAGATATGCTCAGCTATTGTCGTTCAAGGCACAGAAGTAGGTGTCGTTGGACAAGTAAAAAATGAAATTGCTCGAAACTTTGGAATAAATACTAAACCGGTAATAATTTTTGAATTAAATTTACATAAATTGTTACCTTTAACCCTTAATACCTCTCAATATTTTTCTAAACTACCACGTTTCCCTATTTCATACAGAGATATAGCCCTGGTTGTTGATAATCAAATATCGGCTATAACCTTAATAAAATCGATTAATGATCATAAACTAGTTATCAACGTGGATTTATTTGATGAATTTACCGGGGATTCTTTACCGAGTGGACATAGATCTCTTGCATTTAGAATTCATTTTTATGATCAAGATCATACTCTTACTTCTGAAGAAATTAACGAGAGTGTTGATAAAATACTGAATAAATTGCAACATACAACTGGAGCAACAATTAGAGAAACAAGGTAATCATGACTACGAAAAATCCAAATTTTTCTGAAAATATGTTATCTGTTGAAGAGGCAAGAGAAAACATACTTAATATGATGTTTGTTTTAAATACTGAGTATTTACCAATTTCTGATTGTCTCGGGCACGTATTATCTGAAGATATCTCTTCAATTATTCATGTACCACCTTGGAATAATTCTGCAATGGACGGATTTGCGGTCATAGCCAATGATACTAAAAGTGCAAGTGAAAACACTCCTGTAAAACTTACTGTTATTGATTCGGTGTATGCAGGAGATATGCCCAGTTCAAAAGTCTCTCCTAATACTGCAATAAGAATCATGACTGGAGCACCTGTCCCAGATGGAGCCAATGCAGTTGTTCCCTTTGAACAAACAAATGAAATACAACAAAAAGCCAACAAACAACATTTAGACACAATAGATATCTTAAAGCCTGTTAAGGAAAATGATTACATTCGATTTCGTGGTGAGGATATTAAATCAGGAGATAACATATTTAAAAAGGGCACAATTCTCAGGCCAAGTGAAATTGGAGTTTTAGCAACTCTTGGTTTTAAAGATATTCCAGTAATTCGAAAACCAAGAATTGCAATTATATCTACCGGTAATGAACTAACAGATCTTGGGGAACCCATTCAACTAGGGAAAATTTATGATGCCAATACATATAGCATCGCCTCATCAGTAGAAAAATATGGAGGAACTCCAATAATAATTGGTATAGCTAAAGATAATGAAGAATCACTGAATGATCTTCTTGATAAAGCTTTAGATTACGATATTCTTGTCACATCTGCTGGTGTTTCAAAAGGAGATTACGATATTGTCAAAAACATATTAAGCCAAAGAGGAAATATAGAATTTTGGTCGGTAAATATGAAGCCAGCAAAACCTATTGCATTCGGCTGGATAAATAAATCCAAAAATGAAAAATTACCTCTGCTTGGATTGCCAGGCAACCCAGTAAGCGCAATGGTCGCTTTTGAGCAATTTGTGAGGCCTTCGATATTAAAACTAAAAGGATATACAAAATTAGATAAACCTTCCGTAAACGCTATTCTAAAAAATACTATAACAAACGAAGATGGTAGAAGAATGTACATTAGAGTTCTTGTCAAAAAGGAAGGAGTGGATTATTATGCAGAAGCAACCGGAAACCAAGGATCCCATGTCCTTACTTCTATGGCAAAGGCCAATGGCTTAGCTGTATGTCCTGAGAATGTTTTAGAAATTAAATCTGGACAAAAAATTGAAGTTCAAATGATAGATTGGCATGTGGATGACTTGTAGCTAATTTAAGATATGGAGGGACTGAAATGGTTAGAACTAGAGTTAAATACCAAGAAGAAACTGTATATGCTAGAATGAAATTTAAAATTTCTGACCAAGCATTAAATGAGTTAAACCGAGAACTAAATAGAATGGTCTCTCAAAGAGCTTGTGAAAACTGCGTAGATAAAGATAACTCTAATGCTCTTGAACTAATAAATAATTGCTGTTCATCCGAGGATACTTTTATTCACTCACACATGCCTGCTATGGAAGCTATTTTCAGAATTATTATTACTAATGGGAACAAGCCTACTACCATCTCTCATATATATGAAACCCTTCAAGATAGATGGGTTGATCCAAATAATATGTGGCTTCCCACACCAGCAAAACTTTACCGAATGCTAGCTAATGATATGTATTATGGAATCAGGGAAGTTATTCGAAATAGAACAAAGAAGCATCAAATTACTACTGAAACAACAATGTCATTAAATTAATTTAAACTAACCATATGAAACCTTTGTTAACTTTCTATGAAAGTGTTTATCGAGTTGAAGGCATGACTTGTCAAGCATGCGCTGATACTATTGAAACAGGTATAAAAGCAAGTTTAAATGTTTCTTTAGCTCATGTCTCGTTATCTGAAAAAGAATTAAGAATTCAATCAGATACAGTTTTTGATATAAACGATATTAACAACGTCGTATCTAATTTAGGGGACTACAGAATTCGTGATAATAATCCTAGTTTATTTTCGAACATTATTGAATATTTTAGTTCAAAAAAACCTATTGTCATTGCGTTATTATTAGTCACAATATCTTCCTTAGCTTTACAAGTACCTACTAATACATTTGATATAGATAAATGGTTTATAACATACATGGGTCTTTTTTTTATGCTATTCTCTTTTTTGAAATTACTAAATGTGAGTGGTTTTAGTATGACATTCAAAAAGTATGACTTAATTTCTAAGAAAGTCCCGGGGTTCTCAGCAATATATCCATATATTGAATTAACTCTTGCAATAGCTTTCTTAACGCAATCATTGTTAATATATGCAAATTTATTTACCCTATTTTTTATGACATCTCAATCTATAGGGGTTTATAAATCTCTACGAAATAGTGAACAAATACAATGTGCATGCATGGGTTCTGCAATTAGCTTGCCACTATCATCATTAACACTCATAGAAAACATAATAATGATTTGTATGGCCACATATATGATACAAGCTTATTTTTAAAAGTTTTTTTAACTAGCTTTAGAAGAAGTAGTTGATACATACTCTACAATTGATGCAAATGTTTGGGGATCACTAACAGCTATTTCTGCAAGTATTTTTCTATCGACATCAAAATCAGCTATTTTACACATATTAATGAATTTACTATAACTAACACCATTCATCTTTGCTGCAGCATTAATTCTAGTGATCCATAAACGCCTAAAATCCCCCTTACGCTCTCTTCTATGAGCATAGGCATAGGATAGAGCATGAACTAGTGATTCATGAGCCCTCTTGTATAAGCGATGCCTTACACCTTTGTGTCCTTTTGTTAAATTAAGAACCTTTGAGTGTCTTTTTTGTTTAGTTACGCCTCGTTTTACTCTGGCCACAATTTCTCCTTTTTAATTTATCCGTATGGTAATAAACGTTTTAACTTAGGTGCGTCTGCCTTACTTACGGACAAAACATCATCATACATTCTTTTTGCACGCTTAGATTTTTTTCTTCTTAAATGGCTACTACCACCTTTCATTCTTAGTGGTTTGCCATTAGCAGAAAAACGAAATCTCGCTTTAGTTCCCTTATGGGTTTTCATTTTCGGCATTTCTATTCCTCTTTCAATTTAGTAAAAGCAAAACCTATTAAGTCTCTTGAACTACCGCCGTAGTTTCTTTTACTTCTTTTTTTGCACCAGGGGCTAAAATTATACTTAAATTTCTTCCCTCAAAAGCTGGAGCCTTATCTATTTTAGCAGTTTCTTGA
>MDTE01092812.1_pt1 | contig 15980 bp, 16 predicted proteins | sample 811231 | NCBI WGS metagenome assembly MDTE01 (sample SAMN05326651, study PRJNA326480) | marine metagenome | isolation source: seawater | place: Indian Ocean: Red Sea | collected 2010
GAAAAAGTTGCTATGCGTTTTCTTTTCAAACATCGTATAACTAAAATGCCGAGTACCAGGTTAATACAATAACTTCCAAAGTGAATGAAATGGGAGATTCATTGTAGAATCTACCTGAAATGCAGCCTTAATAAGACATTTGCACCTCAAGTCTATTCGCCCAAACCTCCCATAAATCAGCCCAGAAAAAACCCGGAGCGTATTATTTAAAACCGCTTAATTTGATCTGCGGTCTTCTAAATTAGAATGTACATCTATCAGAACAGTTTTCCCTTCTGAATTCAGTTTCACTGCCTGCTTTAAAGCTTCTGCTACGTCTTGAGGCTTCTCAACGGTTATTCCCACTGCTCCAAGACCTTCAGCAATTTTAGCGTAATCACCCGTCATGAATGTAGTTCCGAATGAATCCTTTGCGGTCGGGTACCCACCAGGGTATGTTGCCATACCACCATTATTTAGAACAACAGTCGTTATAGGCGCCTCAGCACGAACAGAAGTTTCTATATCCAGACCTGACATGCCGAAAGCACCATCACCCATAATATTTAGGCAGAACTTATCAGGACATGCAATCTTAACTCCCGTCATAAGAGGTATCCCATAACCCAGATGAGTCGTCTTGCCCCAACCAACATAGCTGTGAGGCACTGTTCCGGGATAAAAAGGCATTATTATGTCCCTCGGGGCACCAGCATCATGCGTGATTATACTGTTCTCCTTGTCCAAGACATTCAACATCTCTCCTACAACTCTGTAAGGACTTATGGGAACTTCATCAGAAGCAAGAACATCCTTCCAATTATCCATCCAAGCGTTGTGAATCTCTGAAATTTCTTTCGCTACGTTCGTTGATCCTTTCCGGCCGTTATCTCCCAACACGGATTTTACTTCCTCTATCAACATATTGAGAGTCAACTTAGTGTCTCCTACTAGACCTACATCTACTGAAAAATCTTTATTCAGATCGGAAACACTTTCTGTGTTATGAATCATGACTTTGCCGTCCGGAATGGGTTGACCATAACTTGTACGAGTAAGACTAGATCCGACACCAAAAAGTACATCTGAATTTCTCAACCACGAACGAGCTTCATCAGAGGTCGTCCCACTACCGGAACCTAAAGAAAGTGGATGACGCTGATCAAAACCAGACTTACCGGGCATAGTGCAATACACTGGAATTTCCGTTAATTCAGCAAATTCAGTTAGTTCAGAAGAAGCTCCTGCCATTAACACACCCATACCTGACCAAATTACAGGTTTCTTAGCTGACAGGAGTATTTCCACTGCCTTTTTTACTTCAACTTTATCAGGACTATAAGTATGTCTTTTCGGAGGTGAATATGAAGAAACTATAGACTCGTCAACTTCCATTGCGCCAATATCAGCGGGCACTTCAACTATAACGGGACCGGGCCTTCCATTTCTAAGAGCATGAAAGGCACGCCTCATCACATCGCCAACTTGATCCGGTTGAAATATAACCTCTGCTGACACTGATACGGAAGCATAGGTTCTGGCTGGCGAAAAATTAGGCGCCACCGATCGAGACGACACGGCAGGGCCACCTGGAAGATACAAAATAGGAACGTTGTCCGCGTAAGCTTGAGCCAGACCTCCCATAGTATTTTCAGAACCAGGCCCACCTTGTGTGATTAAAACCCCAAATTCTTCCCGATTTCTCATGCGACTGAACCCATCAACCGCCATGGCAGCACCCCTTTCTTGACGGAACATTACAGGATTAATACCCACTTTTGCCACCGATTCGATAAGTTCGTTGGAAGGGAAACATCCTGCCCATTCGATTCCCTCTGTTTTCAATATTTGAGCAACTGCATCTATGACCTTCATATATCCTCCAATTTATTTGACCTAATCTTATTACAAATCAGGCATGTTCCAAGCAGTCCTTATTTTAAATATACCGAAAGGTATAATCAACTCATTATTAAAAATCAGGAATATCATAACGATGAATATAGGCACTTCGATCCTCTACTTAGAAAAAACAGAGTCCACAATGGATGACTGTCGTAATCTTGGCTTGGCAGGAAAGAAAGAAGGGACAATAGTAACCACAGACTATCAAGGAACTGGACGAGGTCGGTTTAATAGAAAATGGATATCCGACCCTAGTGAAAACCTCCAACTCTCTATCCTAATGCGCCCGACCATAGACCACCTCCCTTATTTAAGCATGGCATCATCCCTCGCCATTTCAGATACTGTTGAGTCTGTGACAGGACATAAAGGCGAAATTAAATGGCCGAACGATGTGGAATTAAACAGAAAAAAGATAGCAGGAATTTTAATCGAAACAGATATGTCCACAAGAAAAGTCAATTTTGCGATTATTGGAGTTGGATTAAACGTCAATTTAGATCCTTCAAAACATCCTTCCATAAGTAGCACATCAACGAGTTTAAAAGACATTACAAAAAGAAACGTAAGTAGGGCAGTAACTCTGACCATATTTATTAAACACTTACAAAAATATTACAATCTGATACAGAAGGACATATCCATAACCCAGCAATGGATTTCCAGAGTCACAACACTGGGGAAAAAGGTTCGTCTCAATGTCGTCGGACGTCACTCAGAAATTAATGGACTAGCTGAGTCCATTAATGAAGATGGATCACTAAATATCAGACTTCCTAACAAGGAATTACTAATCGCAAACGCGGGAGAAGTTACATTTACTAATTAAATCCACATACAAAATCAACTAAGCCGGCCAAGGATTACTCTCAGAAAATGCATCAATAACAAAGCCACAACCGGAGAAAAATCGAACATTCCCGTCCTTGGTAGAACTTTTCTGATTGGACCCAATATTGGCTCTGTTATTGCGTAAATCAGTCGAATGACGGAGAAAAAAGGGCTGGACGGGCCCACCTGTATCCATGAAGTTAAAACTCTAGCCAAGATGGCAAAATATAAGACCGTTGATAAAATGCTTAAGAAATTGCTTAACAGTTGGAATCCCACTACTCAATCCCCATCTCACGAGATCTTTCAAAAGCAGCCCTTACACCATTAATAACCGCAGGTCGGAATCCATCGTTTTCTAGCGACACTAACGCTTCAATCGTTGTGCCTCCTGGTGACGTCACCATATCTTTCAATTCCGCTGGATGTTTACCGCTACTTTTCACTAGCTCAACACTTCCTTGTATAGTTTTGATCGCTAGAGTTCTGGCCATAGTACGGCTCATACCTAAATACACGCCAGCTTCAATCAAAGATTCCAAGAATAAAAACACATAAGCTGGGCCACTCGCACTCAAAGCGGTCGCCATATCGATCAACTTTTCATCTTCCACGTAATAATTTTCACCCAAGGTGTTGAGCATATCTTCCACAAGAATTTTGTCGCTAGCAGACACTTCGTCTGAAGCCGTCCATACCGATATACCTTCGCCAATTTGAGCTGGGGTGTTCGGCATTATTCTTATAATTGATGTGTGACTTAGACCGTAGCATATATCATCTGACGTAACCCCTGCTGCTATGGATACTACTGATCGATCAGGTTTTATGGCTCCAGAAAGCTCAGAGTAAATCTTAGGCAACGTTTGAGGTTTTACAGACAACAATAGAAGACCTCCGTAATCAATCAAATCACGGTTCTTATTGACCGTACGTATTCCGTATTCTGACTTCAAATATGAGCATCTTTCTTCCAAAGGCTCGCTTACTATAATATCTTGTGGTTTAGAAACGCCAGAATTTACGATCCCTTTAATTAGGGCCTCTGCCATCACTCCACCACCTATAAATGATATTGGCATGTTTTCCATTCCTTAACTCTTTTAATCTACCTATGCTATGGAAGAACCCCATCACTGACTATCGAAACTGCAACCTTTATTGATTCCATCATGCTAATATGATCTGCTATTCCCTTCCCGGATATATCAAATGCTGTGCCATGATCTACAGAAGTCCTAACAAAAGGCAATCCTAAGTTGATACTTACACTTTTTTTCCAATCATGAACTTTTATAGGAATGTGTCCTTGATCATGATACATCGCGATGCATACATCATAATGACCATCAATATTTTGGTTGAAAATCGTATCGGCTGGAATAGGACCATTAACTGTTATTCCCATGCCTTTAGCCTTCACAACGGCAGGTAATATTTGCTCGAACTCCTCATCTCCTAATAAACCTCCATCGCTAGCATGAGGATTCAAAGCAGACACGGCAATTCTTGGTTTTTCGAATCCCCATTTCTTAAAATATTCATCCGTAAGTTGAATTTTTTCTAACACATTCTTCTCGGTGACATAATCACAAGCGACCCTTAACGACCTATGTGTTGTCAGATGAACTACCCGAAGTTGCCCGGACATCAGCATTGTTGCAACTTGTTTGGAATTGGTCTGTTTTTGAAATATTTCCATGTGCCCTATATCAGCGTAGCCTGCTAAATCACAAGCTTCCTTATTTATAGGTGCTGTACAAATAGCTTGAATTTTACCCACTGAAGCCATCTCACCAGCTTTAAGGATCCATTCGACAGAAGCTCTACCACACTTTGTAGATAATTCTCCATATTTCACTTCAGAAAAATCAAGATTATTCATATCAAACACATCAATAATTCCATTTATGGCCTCTAGATTTGATATGGAATCAACAACCCTAACACTGGCATTTGAACTTGAGAGAGTTACGGCCTCAGATAAAGCTTCAGAATTACCAATAACGAAAGGATTACACCTTTCATATATGGAACTATCTGAAAGGGCCTTCACGATAACTTCCGCACCAACACCAGCAGCATCCCCCATTGTTATCGCAACCAAAGGTTTCTGGCTCAATTGGCACCCTCCTGAAAAAAATCACAATCAGTATCCATCATAAGGCAGTGCATTTTATTAGAACCCATAATTTTCATTACGACTTCCATAAATTTTACTCACACTTGTTATACCCACAATCCGGGCAGCTAAGACAGCCTTCTTGGTGCAATAAATAACCTGAACATTCCGGGCACTTAGCTCCACTTGGTGCTTTGGCGATTACATCACTCCCATTATTTTCATTAGTCGACGAAGGAAATAATCCAAGTTGAGAGGAACTCCCAACATTATTCAACACCGGGTTTTCCTTTATTTCAACGGATAGGTGACGGCTCATCACCAAAGCTACAGCATCAGCCGGTGATCTCACTAATGTACCGCCATCCCATGCAGGGTCAGATGTAATCCCTTTCAATTGATCTATTATTTGACCTGGTTCAATCCCAGATCTAAGGCCCAATGAGGCGAGCCTAGCAATTGCTTCCAAATAAGCCTGATCAGTACTTCCTGATTTACCAAGAGTAGCAAATACCTCAAAAGGATGGCCTTCATCATCAAAGGTTATATTTACAAACATGGTGCCTTGACCGGTACGAACTCTATCGGTCACTCCCATAACTGACACTGGCCTTTGTCTAGGCACTTTCAGGTGATCTATGGTGTCAGCGGCAGAAGCATCTTCATCCTCACTTTTGCTAGAACCCGTTTCTAGTACTTGCATCGACTTGGATCCATCCCGGTATACTGTAACTGCCTTGCAACCAGTTTCCCAGGCTAACCTATAAGCATCTTTAACATCTTGAATAGTTGCTGAATTAGGAAGATTAATAGTTTTAGAGACTGAATTGGTCACATGTTTTTGCCACACTGCCTGCATTTTGACGTGAGCTTCGGGTGACACATTCATAGAAGTCCTATAAACAGCAGGATCTATTCCATGTTCAGACATAATTGAATCCCCTTGTTCTGGATTTTCAACTATCTGTTCTAGAACTCTATTTACGGCATCGGATGAACCGAGTTTATCTTCAAGACTCTCAGTAACGGAAATAGGAGCGTCTAGCAACCTAGAACTACTCCCTTCATGATCAGTCCATAAAACATTGGACCAATATGCCAACGCAAAATGAGGCTCAATCCCACTAGAGCATCCAGCTATCCTACTAATTGTTCCTGTAGGAGCAATCGTAATTACGCTCGAATTACGTACAGGAGGCATACCCCATTTTTTCAAAGCAGATTGTTCATATTGTGAAAAGGGGCCTCTTTCTTCAGCCACTTTAGCGGATTCGTCCCATGCAGTGGTATTTAAAAACGATCCGAGTCTATCAGCCAACGCAATGGCTTCCTCTGAGTCATATGGTATTCCCATTCTTACTAAGGAGTCCGCCCAACCCATGACTCCTAAACCAATTCTTCTAGTTTCTAAATTAACATCCCTTAACTTGGATAAAGGAAAAGAATTCACTTCTATCACGTCATTTAAAAATCGAACGGCTGTCCTCGTGGTCTGCTCCAACGTCTTCCAATCAAAATCATTACCGGCTATATGTAGATCCAGATTAATTGAACCAAGGCAGCAATTTCCATAATTTTCTAGGAATTCCTCACCACATGGATTGCTTGTCTTTATTTTGCCCATTTGAGGATTAGGCGCCGTTTCCCATACTCTATCAACAAACACTACACCTGGGTCCCCTGTCTTCCATGCTGATTCAGCGATTTCATTCCACAGATCTCTCGCTTTTACAGTGCCAAACACAGTATTAGCCGGTCCGTCTCCAGTGTCCCTTGGGTTCATCAAATCCCAATCAGCATCAGCATCAACAGCTTCCATAAAATCATCAGTAAGTTGAACTGAGATATTGAAGTTTTGAAGAGTGTCATCTCCATCTTTACAATGAATGAATTCTCTTATATCGGGATGAGAAATGGATAACTGCCCCATATGTGCACCCAGTCTGAAAGCACCTTGAGTGAGAGTTGCCCCTACGGAAGAGTAAAGTTTCATGACTGCTATTGGACCACAAGCCTGACCATGAGTTGTGGAAATTTGATCTTGCTTTGGCCTTAACCCAGAAAGCCCAAAACCAATTCCACCACCCCATTTTTCTATCATTGCAGCATCATTCGCAACTTCCATGATCGACTGTATGTTGTCGTCTGGAGATACCACAAAACATGCTGATAGACACCCCCGGCCTGTACCTGCATTCACGATGGTAGGTGAATTCGGGAGAAATTTTAAACTTGACATTGCATTGAAATAACGTAGTTCGTAATCCAAACGCTCTTGTTCAGGAGATCCCAAGGCAACAGCTCCTGCCACTCTCTGAAATAATCCCCGTACATCCTCAACAGGATTACCTTCATCATCTCTCAACAAATATCGTTTATCGATTATAAAACGAGCATTTTCGGATAGTCCTAAACCATCAGGATGTATATTTGAATCACTATCCGAATTATCTCCAAGCCCATTATTTGTCACTTCTGCTGTTGCGTTACCCTCAACGGTGGCTGACTCAAGAACTTTTGTAATGTCGTCTTTAATTTCATCTCTGTCATTCACACCTTGATTGTCTCCTGAAGCTACTTCTTGAGTCATACAACAAACTCCTATGTTGTTTTGCTACTATTGTTTAATTTCCAGTAGAGTTAGCAATCCGTTTACCAGGTTTCCTACCTCTACGCCTCCTACCAGGTACAGTAAGCTCATCGTCTTTCAAGAATGAAAGTTGACTACTTTCTTCCACAGGGAGTCCAGGTTCCATTAAGGCCTCAACTTCATTCTTGAAACTTTCTATATCCCGAAAGTCTCTATAAACACTTGCAAACCTTATGTAAGCGACTCTATCTAAATCTTTGAGCCTATCCATAACCAGTTCGCCTATGATTCTAGATGAAATTTCCGCCCTTCCAAGATTGGACAGATGGTTTTCTATCTCATCTATGCTTTTATCGATGCTACCTACAGGCAGAGGTCTTTTTGCACAGGCGTTTGTGAGACTTTCCCACAATTTATCCTTGCTAAATTCTTCTCTCCTGCCATCTCTTTTGACCACCAGCAAGGCTCGAGTTTGGACTCTCTCATATGTTGTGAATCTTAATCCACAGTTCAAACACTCTCTTCGACGTCTTATAGTATCACTGGAATCTCTTGAGTCTATTACCTTAGAGCTTTCGTTATTACAGAAAGGACAATACATCCACAATGTACCTTAAAAGAACCGCCAGCGGCCAAGACAGCACAAACAAAATACACTATCCCTCGTATGGCACCTCAAAAGGTACACTACATATTGCGGAGTGTCAACGACAAAACCGGTGCTTATTTACATATCTTTAAATCTCTAATACATTAAAAATATAGTTTGATTACAAAGCTAGAAATCATCCTCGCACTGTCAGGAACTAGTTTCCATGGAAAAGGTCCCTAGCCTATGCTTGTCCATTTTTATTTTCGTAACCCATGGGAGATCCCACGTCACTCCTTCTAAGGAAAGGTGGTACATCCAGTGAGTCTGCATTAGATGCTACTTTAGCAGCCGCTTCTATCGTTTTCTTCATATCTTTTTCCAACAAGGTTTCAGTTGTGGGAAAACCAGTGGCTATGATCGTCAGTTTAATCTCGTTTTCCATTTTGGGATCTGTAGTCATTCCAAAAATAATGTTTGCTTCTGGATCGACAACTCTCTGTATAACTTCTGCTGCCTCATGAACCTCATTTAGTTTCAGATCACTACCGCCCGATATGTTAAATAACACACCCGACGCTCCCTCTATAGACACATCCATCAATGGATTGGTTATAGCTTGCTGCGCTGCATCTCTAGCCCTTGATTCTCCGCTTCCATAACCTATAGACATCCAAGCAGGACCAGCGTCTCTCATAATACTTTGAACATCCGCAAAATCCAAATTAATATCCCCAGCATTCGTGATCAATTCAGTTATGGATTGAACTCCGAGTCGCAACACATCGTCCGCCAACTTAAAAGCATTCTCGGCTGTAACTTCTTCCCTTGCTACAACACTTAATCGCTGGTTTGGAATAACCAGCAATGTATCTACGTTATCCTGCAATTTATCTATACCAGATTGAGCTTGATTAGATCTTCTGATGCCTTCAAAGGCAAATGGTCTCGTCACCACCCCCACGGTTAACGCGCCTGTTTCTCTAGCTATTTCCGCTATTACAGGGGCAGCCCCAGTTCCTGTACCGCCCCCCATACCAGCAGCCACAAACACCATGTCGCAATCTCTTATAATGTCATATATTTCTTCCCTACTCTCTTCAGCTGACATTTCCCCTTTTTCTGGATTCCCTCCCACTCCCATACCTTGAGTTATTTGATCGCCTATACGTATTCTTGTTGGTACATCGCTACCCATCAGAGCCTGGACATCAGTATTCATAACTACATACTCTACACCTGGGACCCGTTCCTTAAACATTCGCGATACCGCGTTAGAACCACCACCACCTATTCCTATAACTTTTATCCTTGCCACCCCTTCAAGTTCCCTGCCATTGATACTCATGTTCTACCTCCTATACGATATAGCTAAATGTTATTTTTCTTAATTTCTGAAAAACCGAGTCATTCTCTCCAATAAAGTACGCTCGTTATTCCCTATCTTCCGGGATCTTGTGCCTAACTCTCTTTCAGTAGCCAATTCCTGCTGGTAACCATAAAGAACAATTCCAATACCCGTAGAAAAAGCTGGACCTGTCAATTCTTTTGGCATTCCAACCAAGTGCGTGGGAGTACCCATCCTCATACTACAGTTAGGTATGTATTGTTGGGCCATTTCAAACAACCCAGGCAATGTAGAGGCCCCACCAGTCATAACAATCTCTGCGTTAGGATTTTGCCTAACACCAGATTGCTGAAGTTTAAGGTCTATAAGCCTTATTAGCTCCATAGTTCGTTCCCTCATCAATTGGCACAAATCTCTACGATGCACCGCAGCATATGTATCAGTACCAGTCACGCCCAAGGAAATTTCCTCACTCATATCCACAGTGGAAGGTTCAGTTGAGCCGTATTTTAGTTTAGCGTTTTCTGCTTCTTGATAAGTGGTGTTATATGTGAGACGTATGTCATTAGTGAATTGATATCCACCAACAGGTATCACGGATGTGTAAGATATCGTTCCTTTAGTAAAGGCAACTATATCTGTAGTTCCTCCTCCAATATCAATTATTGCTGACCCTCGATCCCGTTCTCGATTAGTAAGAACTGCCTCACTGCTAGCTAACGGTTCCAATACCATTCCTTTAACCTGCAACCCTGAATCAGCAACAGCACTTTCCAAATCTTTTACGAAAGAACTCCCTGCTGTTACTACATGAGATGTAACCTGTACTCCGGTAGCGTGCATACCAATTGGATTATTTAGACCATTTTGACCATCAACTCGATAGGTCATCGGAACAGCATGTATGACTCTTCTACCATATGAGTCAGAGCCATGTGCAACCAAGTCAGGGATTTTCCCAACCTCAGTTGCAGTTATTACCCCGTCAGACCCAATATCGTCAAAATAATCTACCTTATTATCGAAGGCAACATGAGCACCTGTAATCCCTACATAAGCAGAACGAATTGGTAGGTTCGTTTTATCTTTGACCTCATACAAACTTTCTTTGATGGCCTTTGAGGTCAACCCTAGGTCATCAACATTACCTTTTTTCAAACCAGAACAAGGCACATTGCTGTAAGCTATTATCTCTGGTTTTTGTCCATTTACTTTGCGAGCAACAATAGTACACACTTTTGTTGTTCCCACATCAATAGCAGTTATTATATTATCAATCGGTTGCATGTCTAAATTTCTCCTTGTGTAAAGACACGTTCACAATTTTTGGGCTACACGTAACTTGGCACTCCGACTCCGAAAATTGTTTTTTACCTCATCAACGGTTGGCTTAACCACTTTTTTTGTCAAAACTTTCATCAATGGCTGATGGCCACAATCACACACAATCAAGTTAGGAGGGCATACACAACTTGTTGACTCTTCTCTAAAAAACCGTTTCACTATTCGATCTTCCAGAGAATGATAGGTTATTACGATGAACTTTCCTCCTGAACCTAAAAGCAGTGCCCCTTCCTTCAACCCTTGCTTTATATTTTCTATTTCCAGGTTCACTGCAATGCGCAAAGCTTGAAATACCCTTGTGGCAGGGTGTATTCTGCCCCTTTTTTGATGGATTACGTTAGCCACAAGCTTTGCTAAAGTATCAGTATCAAATATTGGCCTATTTTTTATCACCTCTGCAGCTATTCTCCTAGAACGCCTCTCTTCTCCATATTCATAAAAAAGATTCGCCAAATCATTTTCAGCCCATGTGTTCACTATCTCCTGAGCAGTTATACCTGCAGATGATTGATCAAACCTCATATCCAAAACACCATTGTTCTTAATACTGAACCCTCTAGAATGGTCATCAATCTGCATCGTCGACAGCCCAAGATCCAACAATATGCCGCACACTTCCGTTTCACCCATAGGTCGACATAGATCTGACATATCCGAGTAGCTGCCATGAATTAACTGTGATCTACTTCCAAAACGCTTCAGATTATCTTCAGCCATCCTCAACGCTTGCAGATCTAAGTCGATTCCCAATAAACTTCTAAGGGGATAAGCCTTAAGAAGTGAAGCACTATGCCCACCCGAACCAACCGTGCCGTCTATCATCAACCCAACCTCAGAGCCATCCATAGCATCAACGACCTCATCCGACATAACCGGTATGTGTTCGTGGCCTTTTTGGCTCCTAGCCAATACAAAACCCACCTTTTTACCACATGTTAGAATGGGAACTACTGCTCTCCATTTCCAAGGAAACACCAAGTCACTAAAGTGTCCCAATACACAAGGATAGATTGCAAGGCATTTGATGTTCAATTTTCAAGCAACTTAGTCCAAAAACTCAAATATCACAAAAATTATTAAACAATAAAAAGGAATGATCCTGTAAAGATATGCAATATACATTCAAAGTAGGGATAGTCACTATCAGCGATACACGGTCAGCCAATGCTCAGCATAGTGACCAAAGTGGAGATTCTATAGAAAGCATGATCGCATCTGAAGGATACTCCGTCATATTCCGAAAAACGATTTCCGACGACGTAGATTTGATATCAAAAACTTTAATGGAAGGGGCAGACGAAGGTGAAGTCGATCTAATAATAACCACTGGCGGAACAGGTATCGCTCCTCGAGACGTCACACCAGAGGCCACACAGAAAGTGTTAGATATCGAAATCCCTGGATTAGGCGAAGCAATGCGAATGGGAACCTTCGAAAAAACTAAAATGTCTATCCTCAGCAGGGCCACTGGAGGAATTAGGTCAGGTTGCCTAATAATAAACCTCCCAGGCAGCCCAAAAGGGGTACAAGAATGCCTAAATGTAGTAGTTGGATCAATCCATCATGCACTGGAAATGATAAGAGGATGGAAAACACACGGGGAAGATGCAAGTCATGGACCAATCTAGTGAACCTGAAAACTTAAGGAATTCAGGTGATCAAAAGTCCATTAACTTCCACATCCTCACCATATTCCCTGAAATGTTTTATTCGCCTTTCGATCAAGGAATCATAAGTAAGGCCATCAACAACGGAAGAGTCAACATATTTTTACACGATATAAGAGACAAAGCTGTCGACAAACATGGAAGCGTTGATGATTATCCTTTTGGGGGAGGACCCGGAATGCTTCTAAAACCAGAGCCCATATTTAATTCGATTGAATCAATAAAAAAAGACCATCAGATTAATAATAATTCCCCAATAATACTGCTATCCCCTCAGGGGCAACAATTTACACATACAAAAGCTTTAGAATTTTCCAAAAAATCTGATTTGATACTTATTTGCGGACGCTACGAAGGATTCGATGAAAGAATTAGAGAAAAACTAGCTACCGAAGAGATAAGCATAGGCGATTTCATTTTAAGTGGTGGAGAGATTGCTGCCATGTCTGTTATAGACGCAGTTTCAAGACTAGTTCCCGATGTGCTAGGATCGAAAGAATCATCAGAAAACGATTCTTTCTCTGATGGCTTGTTACAATTCCCTCAATATACTCGCCCTTCTAGTTTCCGGGGTATGCAAGTACCAAGTGTATTGCTGTCTGGCAATCACAGTAAAATAAGGAAATGGCGAAGAATACAATCCCTTCTAAAAACCTTGAAAACAAGACCTGATTTGTTGAAAAACATTCAGTTGACGACTGAGGAACAATCTATGATCACCGAGAATTCACCAGAATCAAATCTTGATGAATCATAGCAATCTATAACTAAAAATATTACATTTGTTCGTTTAGCATATATTCATACCTATTCCGGGAGAAAATCAAGATGGAAGGCAAAGATTTTTTGTCCATACAAGATGTAAGTAATGGAGATATTAGGTCTTTAATAGAAAAGTCAGCTCGTATGAAACGTGAGGAAAGTCCCCAAATATTAAAGGGGAAAAACATCGCTTTATTGTTTGAAAAACCTTCATTGAGGACCAGAGTTAGTTTCGAAGTGGGCATAACACAAATGGGAGGCAATTCTATATTTATGGGGGGGGCTGAAATCGGTTTAGGAGTAAGAGAACCTGAGTCCGATGTAGCAATGGTTCTAGACCGTTGGGTTGATTGTTTAGTCGCACGAGTTTTTTCTCATAACAGTCTCACTTTGTTAGCGTCTAACTGTTCCATACCCGTGGTGAACGCTCTGTCCGATAAAGCACATCCTTGTCAAGCTATTGCAGACTGCCTGACTATTTATGAACAAAAAGGTAAATTAGAAGGTCTAAAGTTAGCGTTCATTGGAGACGGAAACAATGTAGCTTCTAGCTTAGCTCTTGCCTGTTCCCATGCTGGTATGGATTTCAGTATTGCATCTCCAGATTCCTATAAATTATCAAGCGATATATGGGAGACAGCAAATAAAATATCTACTACCAATAGAACTAATCTACTTTGGACTTCTGACCCAAAAGAGGCAGTTAAAAACGCTGATATCATTTATACCGATGTGTGGGTAAGCATGGGGGATGAAATAGAAAGTGAAGAAAGATTAAGGAAGTTTTCTGGGTATCAGGTAAATGAAGAGTTAGTATCATACGCCAAGCCTGACTTCTTGTTCATGCACGACATGCCAGCGCACCGAGGGGAAGAAATAAGTCAACACATGCTCGATCATCCCAATTCAGTTGTGTACGAACAAGCTGAAAACAGATTGCATGCTCAAAAAACAATCATAGCCGAGCTTTTTGGCCATTAATTCCTATTAGGATGTATTTAATTGACAGGTTTCAACTCAATTCCAAATAAACCGATTGTAGCCATTGTTGGAAGACCCAATGTCGGTAAATCGACCCTTTTTAACAGGCTTACTGGAACCAAGAATGCGATTGTATCTGATACATCAGGGACAACTAGGGATCGCTTAATTGCTGAAACCACTTGGGGCAACAAACAATTTGTTATTGTTGATACCGGTGGTTTGGACTTGTATTCAATGGAGCCTGTTTGGGGTCAAGTACTTCTACAAATCGAGTCGGCTTTGGAACAGTGCGACGTTGTAACATTCTTGGTGGATACAAACGATGGAATCACTACACTCGATCGAGATGTCGCTGAAATCCTGAGAGTTACGGATAAGCCTATTGTGTTAGCCGCCAACAAGAGTGACAACGACACCAGAAGGTCGTACGCTTCAGAATTCTATGAACTTGGATTTGGTGATCCAATACCGATAAGTGCATACCACAATTACGGCGTGGAAGACTTAATGGACCTTATATTATCAAAAATGCCAGATACAAGTAACGTCCAGGAATATGAGCAAGGCATGAGATTAGCTATCGTTGGAAGGGCTAATGTTGGTAAATCGATGCTTCTAAATTCAGTGGTGGGAGAACAAAGATCTATCGTCAGTAATCTAGCAGGAACGACAAGAGATTCCATTGATGTAACTATAGAACATGAGGGAAACACAATAACATTAATAGACACTGCGGGAATAAGAAAACGAGGAAAAATTGAGAGGGGAATAGAACAATATAGCGTATTAAGATCTACAAGAGCTATTGAAAGATCTCATGTTGCTGCCCTAATCATTGATGCATCTGACTACTCTACTGCCCAGGATACTCACATAGCTAACTATGCGCTAGAATCGTTCAAGGCCATAGTCATAGTGGTAAACAAATGGGATCTTTCTAAAACCACAGGTTTAACAAAGCAAGAAGTCCTATCCGACATAAGAAAGAGATTTAAATTTGCTTCCTTCGCCCCAATATGTTTCACTTCGGCAATAAACAAAACGGGAATCAAACCTATGTTGAATACCGCAGTTGGAATCTATAGTGAATGGTCCAAAAGCATACCTAGAGCCGATGTGAGAAAAACTGTCCTTTCTGCCGTAGCAGAACATCCGCCAACAATGAAAGGAAAAAGAGAGTTAAAAATTTATAGTGCGGTACAAGATGGGGCCATGCCACCGAGTTTCACTTTCTTTGTTAACCACGCCGATATGATACATTTTTCATACAGGAGATATCTGGAAAATAAAATTAGAGAAGACTATAACTTTGAAGGCTGCCCCCTTCGAATGCGATTTAGGGGCTGGCATCGTTGAACCCTCACCTTGTTGGTCTTCTTTTTATTGTTACAGGATACTTAATTGGATCTATATCGTTTGGGTTGATTATAGGGAAAATAATAAAGGGAATAGATATAAGAGAATACGGAAGCGGAAGTACAGGTGCCACTAATGTTTTGCGAACTTGTGGCGTCTTTTGGGGACTTATGGCTCTAGTATTGGACATGATGAAGGCGGCTGTACCCTTAGCATTAGCTGTCCATATGTACAATACCCCTTTGTATATTCATCCTTTTATTGGCCTATCTACGATTCTGGGCCACATCAAGCCAATATTTACGGGCTTCCAAGGGGGAAAGGGTATAGCCTCAGGCTGGGCTTCATTAATTATACTTTCTCCTTGGTCAGGGCTAACAGCGATATTGTTCGCGGGACCTATCATGTGGGCAACAAAATATGTATCCTTAGGTTCGATGGCGGGCTCTACTGTAGGAGCTTGGACTATCATAGTATTTTCTATATTTGGTTACTGTCCTTCC
>MDTE01051939.1_pt1 | contig 15976 bp, 10 predicted proteins | sample 811231 | NCBI WGS metagenome assembly MDTE01 (sample SAMN05326651, study PRJNA326480) | marine metagenome | isolation source: seawater | place: Indian Ocean: Red Sea | collected 2010
AAATTGAAATTGAATTTTTATATTATCCATATACTTATTAATTAATATTATTTCTGCTAACATTTTGAATATAATTGGTACTATCCATAATAATATTTGATAATTAATAAAATTAATTATGCATATAATAGCACAAAAATTTACAATCATTAAAAAAGGTAAAATAATTTTTACTTCTTTTGGAGTATTTAAATTATAATATAATAATCCTTTAGATGCATATCGTAATCTTTGTAAATAAAAACTTTTAATTGTATTAGGACTCTCTGATATCACTGCAGATTTTTGATTTGCAATATATTTTATATTACAACTGGAATTCATGACTATTTTATGTAATAACAAATCATCATCTCCTGATTCTATATACTCTATACCATCATATCCGTTTATTTCATTAAATATATTCTTTCTAAATGCTATATTACGAGCAGTACACGATATATATAGATTTTTTTTTGAATTAGCATATGTAAAGCTTTCCTGTGCAATACTTTCTAATTTTAATATTAAATCCCAGAAACTAGTTTTTTTTCCAATATATGATGGACCGCTTACGAATCCTATATTATAATTTTGAAAAGGTTTCACCATTTCAGGCAACCATTGGTTACCATGTATACAATCTGCATCTGTTTGCAAAATAATATCACCTTTACAATTATTAATACATTGATTTAAAGCCCATTTTTTAGAACCCCAATGATTAGGAGTACTTTTAATATTAATTATTTTTACATTTTTGATTTTTGATTCATAAGATAATAATTTTGTTAGGGTATTATCTGTTGATTTATCATTTGCTATAATAATTTCATATTTTTCTTTTGGATATTTCTGTGTAATTAATCCATTTAATAGAGTATCTAGATTATTATATTCATTTTTAGCGGATATTATAATTGATACAAATGGATAATATTCTATTATTTCAGATTTATTTTTTTCAAATAAAGACTCAGTTATCCAAATAAAATAAATAAGATATATAAAAAGTATAATATATGTTAATATCATCATTTCAGATCAATTTGACCTCTCCATTTAATATGTTTAATAAAAAAGCTGCCTAATCCCGCTACTACGACATAAGGTATATTTAAAAAATACCATGCTATAAAATTCAAAACATTAATTTTATTTTTTAATTTTATACTACCAATGATATATATGATAAATTCAAGTATTAATTTCATGATAAATGCTATATATATCATTTTTAAAAGTTGTAATTCTATAAAAAAAGATATTAAAGGAGATAATAAAAAAATAAGATTTATACTAAATGTAGATAGTAATAGTATAAAAATTTTTTTATTATAACGCCACATCACTTTTGCATCTGCTGCCCATCTAATTCGTTGTTTTATAAAAGATGAAAAATTAGTTTCTAACCTTGATTCAACAAATGATTCTGTATTACTATTAAATTTTATTTTTGCATTTTTCTTTAAGCATAAATGCATAAATAAACTGTCATCGCCTTGTATTGAATCTTGAATTTTTATAAAACCATTATTCTGATGGTATAAATATTTTTTATATGCTTGATTTTGTCCAGTAGATGCAATTGGATCTTCTAAGTTACATCCAGCCCTTCCTGCAATCATCATCATTAATAAATCTATTTTTTGAAAACGAGAAATTATATTTATGGGTTTTGATATTTTAGATACCCCCACTACATAATCAACTTGATTTTGGAAACATGAAGCCATTGATTGAACCCATGTATTTGGTACTCTGCAATCAACATCTGTAAATATTAAAATATCATATTTTGCTTTTTTAATACCAGCATCTATAGCTCTTTTTTTAAAAAATAAATTTTGATTACCATCTATTGATGAGGCATAGATAAATTTATCATTTTTTTTAGAATATTCTTTAATAATTTCTTCTGTTCTATCGATTGATTCATCATCTACTATAATATATTCAGATTCCCCGTTATAATTTTGTTTTTCTAAATCAGACAAAATATTTGGTAATGAATATTGACCATTTTTCACTGCAATTATTATAGAAACTGAATTTAAATGATGAGATTTATAAATATCACTTTTTACTATATTACCTAAGATATAATATATTAGAGATCCAATATATATACATATTAACAATATTGCTATATATATAAACATATACATTTATAATAAAAATGATGCGATAGTAAAATATATAATAATTCCTAACACATCAATAGCGGTTGTGACAAAAGGTTCAGTTGAAATAGCCGGGTCTAATTTTATTTTATAAAGCATTATTGGTATAATTGAAGCCACTACACATGCAATTATTTAATCTTCTTATTGTATCTAGCATTCCTCTATTATCAAAGCCTACCATTTTATTTTTCCTTAAAATTATTTTTTACCATCCACTTATCATCAACAAATTTACTAAGATAATTTCTAATTGAATCTGGAAGTATAACTAGGCATTTTTGATTCTTATCTAATATTTGGCTCGCTTCAAGTGCTGCATAAGTTACAGTACCACTTGAACCACCTACCAATAAGCCTTCCATTTGAATCAACGACCTAGCAGTTTTAAAAGAATTTTTATCATTTACTTTAATATATTGATCGATTAAATCATTATCTAAGACATCAGGAAAAAAATCATATCCAATACCCTCTACTTTATAAGAATAAATTTCTGTACCACCACCTAATATTGATCCATAAGGATCAACTCCTATCACCTTAATATTTGGATATTCTTCCTTTAGACGCTTTGCTATACCTGTAATTGTTCCACCTGTTCCAACGCCCGCTACAACCATATCTAGTCCATTTGGAAATTCATTAATGATTTCTTGTGCTGTAAATTTATAATGAGCATTTGGATTATTAGGGTTTCCATATTGATCTAATATGTGAGAATTTTTAATTTCTTTATTCATTTTTTTTGCAATTTCTATATGACTTTCTGGGTCATTCCAAGCTGCTTCTGTTGGTGTACGAACAATTTCTGCACCTAATGATTTTAATACGACTTCTTTTTCTTTACTCATTTTTTCTGGCATTGTAATAATCATTCTATACCCTTTAACTGCAGCAGCTAAAGCTAGACCTATTCCAGTATTTCCAGAGGTTGGTTCAATTAATGTATCTCCAGGCTTAATGCGTCCTTCTTTTTCTGCTTCAATTACCATATTATATCCTATTCGATCCTTTACAGATCCTCCAGGATTAAAGAATTCACATTTAGCATATAATTTACAGTTTAGATTAGAACCAATTTTATTTAATTGAACAATTGGTGTTGATCCAATTGTATGTAAAATGTTATCTAGTATCATATTTATTTTCCTTGATATAAGTAATGCATAATAATTGATGCTGCTTCTGCAACATTTAAACTTTCCATTGTTTTTTCACCATCAATATTAATGATAGTATTAGCAGAATCAATACTTTTTTTAGAGACCCCATGTGCTTCATTACCTAGTATTAAGGCCCATTTTTTATTTTTTGTATTATATTTATTTATATTTTCACCCTTTAGTGCTGTTACGATTATCTCATAGTTATAATTTTTTAAAAATTTTATAATATTATCTATACTATCTTTATAAGTATGCGCAAGATGGAAATGAGCTCCCATACCTGATCGAACCGTTTTTGGATTAAATAATTCTACACTATCATTTGTTAATATGATATTGTAAAAACCAAACCAACTACATGTTCTTAATATAGTTCCCATATTACCTGGATCAGAAATACCATCTATTATTATTATATTATCATTTATAATGGTATTTTCATTTATTTTAGTAGGCGATTTAAAATTTATATGTCCAAATATTTGTTGTGAATTTTTAGTATCTGATATACGTTCAGAATCTTTTTTTGAACACAGTTCCATATTAATATTATTTTGCTTAGCATAAGTTCTAATTTCATTAAAATTACTATCTTTATTAGAATAAATAATTTTTTTAATGTGTTGTTTATGTTTTAGAGCATCTAAAATTAATTTTGAACCTTCAATTAACATTTCATTATTTAACAGTCTATTTTTTTTCTGCTTTAATGAACTTAAATATTTAATTTCTTTTTTTGTTATCATTAATTTTCTATTTCTATTAATATAGGAGCATGATCTGATCCCATCACATCAGGTAGAATAATAGATTTTTTGACTTTATTTTTAATTTTATTAGATACACAAAAATAATCTATTCTCCATCCAATATTTTTAATCCTCGCATTAAACATATAGCTCCACCAAGTATAGTGTTCGGGGTCTTTATTAAACATTCTAAATGTATCTACAAAGCCTGCTTTAATATAATTTTCAAAACCTTCTCTTTCTTGTTCTGTAAAACCTGCATTTTTTTTATTTGTTTTTGGATTTTTTAAATCAATTTCTTTATGTGCTACATTTAAATCACCACAAAAAATCACTGGTTTTTTAGATTCTAATTTTTTTAAATACTTTAAAAATTCAACATCCCATTTTTTATGCCTATAATTTAATCTACTTAAATCTCGTTTTGCATTTGGAGTATATACAGTGACTAAATAATAATTTTGTAATTCACAACAAATAATCCTACCCTCTTGATCATGTTCTTTAATTTTTAAATCATTTTCTATAGTTATTGGTTGTATTTTTGAAAATATTGCAGTTCCAGAATATCCTTTTTTAATTGCACTATTCCAATATTGATATGGATATTCTTCAAGAATTGTATCTACTTGATCAGGGTGAGCCTTTGTTTCTTGCAAACATATAATATCAGGTTTTGTTTTATTTACAAATTCAATAAATCCTTTTTTTAATACAGCTCTTATACCATTTACATTCCAAGATATAATTTTCATAATTGATAAATTTCCCTATTTTTAATGATTTCTAAATATATATTATCTAGTTCCAAATTCATTTCCATTGACTCAATTTTATCAGTTTTAGCTTTTAATTCTGGGTGTAATGGTAAGAAAAAAGAACAACAATCTTGATGTGGAGCGATTGAGTACTCATAAGTGTTAATATTTTTAGCAATATTAATAATTTCTTCTTTTGTATGACCTGCTAATGGTCTAAGAATTGGAAAATTACTAATTGATGATATAGCATGAATATTAGATAATGTTTGCGATGATACTTGACCAATATTCTCTCCTGTCACAAGTGCTTTTGCACCTAATTCTGAAGCTAGCATACATGATAATTTTATCATAGCCCTCCTAAACATAATCACCCAAAATTTATCATCTATTTTATCCATAATCATTTTTTGAATTTCTAATATGGGATACATATATAAAGTGGTATTTTTTTGAAAATTGGATAAAATATTTATAATATTTTGACAATTTATAATTGATTGTTTATTTGTAGCAGGAGCACTATGGAAATGTATATATATTAATTTTACACCTCTTTTTAAAATTTGAAATGAGGCAACTGGAGAATCTATTCCTGATGATAATAAACTTATAGCAGTTTCACCACTACCATTTGGAAGCCCTCCATAACCTTCAATTTTTTTATGCCCCACAAATGCTTGTCCTCTTACTATTTCTATAATGATATTTAATTCAGGATTTTTTAATGAAACAGATTTATCTGTTTTTTTATAAATATCAGCTCCTATAATCTGATTTACTTCATGAGATGTAAGTGAAAAACCTTTATCTTGTCTTTTTGTTGTAATTCTAAATGTATTAAACTCTACGTTTTGACTAATACTATAAGCTATATTATTAATGAGATTAATTTTAGCATCTACTTTTTGCATTAATAGTGCATTTTTTAAACCCATCACATTTTTTAATTTACCTTTATAATCATTCCATTGATTTTTATCAATACCATATATAAATACCCTGGATGCATATGTATTAATATTTTTATATGGAAGTCCTTCAATCTGTTGTTTAATATTATTTTGAAATATTCTTTCAAACCAAGCCTTATTATCTCTCTTTAAGGCTAATTCATGATAATGTATTAGAATACAATATTGGTTCATTATTATTTTTTATTCAGATTCAAAATAAGATATGATATCATTTATTAATATTGATTCTTGTTTATTTTGATCCATATTTTTAATATAAATTTTATCTTCTTTTAAAGTTTTAATATCAAAAATAATACTAAATTTTGCATTCATTTTATTAGCGTGCCTCATTTGAGATTTCATACTTCTTCTTAATGAATCTATATAAACTGCTACTCCTAACTCTTTTCTAAGCTGATCAGCTAAATGCATTACTTTTGGAATAAATTGTTTTTCAGTATTAATAATGTAAATATCAGTATTTATATTATCATTATTTTTTAGATTCATTGCTAAAATCAATCTTTCCATACCTGCAGCAAAGCCAATGGCTGGGATATTTTCACCTCCTAGTTCTTGAACTAAGTTATCATATCGTCCACCACCACACAAGGCATCTTGAGCACCTAAATTATTTGATATTAATTCAAACACTGTTTTTGTATAATAATCTAACCCTCTAACTAATTTTTGATCATGGGTATAAGGAATATTTAATTCTTTTAGAATATTAGTTAAAGCATTAAAATGTTCATTATCTTCATTTGAAATGTAATCAAAAATATTGGGGGCATTTTCATTAACAATTTTTTGAATATTTTTGTTTTTTGAATCTAAAATTCTTAATGGATTTTTTTCTAAACGATTTATTTCTATGCCATTAAATTGATCTTTAAATTTTATTAATGATTCCTTTAAATCATTACCATATTTTTTTCTTATATCACCTGATCCCAAACTATTTATTTTAATTGTAAGATTTTCTATTCCAAACATTTTATATATATTATATGCCATTGATATAATTTCTGCATCTTGCTCCGGATTGGATGAGCCAATTGCTTCAATTCCAAATTGATGAAATTGTCTTAACCTTCCTTTTTGTGGTCGCTCTCTTCTAAATGAAGGTCCAATATAATAAAATTTTGATATTGGTTCTGTTTTCCATAGTTGCTTTTGAATATACGCTCTCACAACAGGCGCGGTCATTTCAGGTCTTAGTGTTAGACTTTGTTTATTTTGATCTATCCAGGTATACATTTCTTTATTTACAATATCAGTCTGCTCTCCTACACTTCTTGAGAATAATTCTGTAGATTCAAATATAGGAGTACGAATTTCAGAGTATCCATGAATATTCATAAAACCGTTAAGATGCCTTTCAATATCTTGTATATTGAAAGTATCACAGGGGAATAAATCTTTTGTTCCTTTAATATTTTTAATCATTTTAAACCCATTTAATATACTAGAAAATAGTCGATATTATATAATTTATATTCCAAATAAAGAACCACCACTTGTTCTTATTTTTATATCTCGTAGATTTGGACTTTTAACTCTTATGTTTAATAAAAAACCACTGTTTGATCCTGAAGGCCACCATTTGAAACCAAACTCCCAACAGTGCAAACTTCTATATAAATACATATTATGACTAATAATTTCATTATTAATCATATCAATTTGTCCTGAATATGTCAGTTTCCATTTCTCAGTGATTTGTAATTGTAAAATAGGCTGCACCCATAATGTTTTATCCCAATCAATTAATTGATTAATTAATGTTTTTTGTAATTTAGCCCCTATCCTTAAATCTAAATCCCATATACTATTAGTATTTATATTAGGCTCAAAAAAATTGTTTGAATTATATAGTGTTGTTTTATCATCCCTTTCTAAGGTATCTATTTCTGTTTCAATATTATTTTTTTTTATATCATTTTTACCAGTTAATGAAATGTCAGTTGAGCCTTCAATATAAGTTAAAATTGGAAAATAGGCTAATTTATTAGTTCTTTCTAATGTAGTATTATTTAATTTATATGGATCATGATACATCGTAACATCAATATCTAATGATTTTGGAATTGATAAATTAATTCTAGATTTTATAATATCCAGTTTAATATCATTTTTAAAATTATATCCACTACTTATATTCCATGTTAAAAAATCAATTTTTGTATTTGTAGAATCATTTAGTTTCATTTGAAAATTATTTCTAATATTAAAGCTCATTCTTTTTGTTTCATTTGTTGGTGTAGAGCCAATCATCGAATTTGAAAAATAATCAAATCCATCACTATTAAAATATCCAAGATCAATACCTAATATTGGCTTAGAAAAATCTGGCGCATAATTTAGACTGATAGTTGGATATATGATATGTCTTATAGAGTTAATATTAAAATTATTAATGGGGAATAATCCATACAATGTGGTACTTGTTGATAGAGCAAAAGTACCGGTTAATCTTCTTTTAAAACCATCTTTAATGATTCCATTATCATTATGCTCAAATATCCATCCTTCTTTTAAATTAATAATGGGGTTAAATGTTAGCCATTTAAATAATTTATTTGGGGCTGAAAAATTTAGAATATGGGAAACGCTACGTTTATAATTAATGGTATCTATTCCACTTATTGTATGTCCTATACTCTGTCTTCCATTAAATTTTGATGAAAAACTATAGTATATTGAATTATACCATTTATCTCCATTTCCAAATATTTTTGAATTAGAATGTGAAAATTTCATATTTGGTAATATTCTAGATTTATAATATATAGTTGGTGTATTTTCATCTGGTACAGCTCCATCTGAATTCAAATCATAGCTTTCTGAAATTGATATGGATAATCTATTATTATAATTTTTCCATACTTTATTATAACTAGCAGATGATTCTAATTTTTGTTTAGTTCTAGTATTTAAATCATAACCAAATTCGTTATAGAAATCGCTACTGGTTACATATGTCCAGTTAATATTTAAATTTTGTGATGGATCAATTTGATGTTTATGTATCCACTTTATATCAAAATTTTGAATTGATTTATTTGTAAATAAATCACTAATATCATTTGTTAGTTCTTGATTTAATTCTCTTTTTAATGTGGTTGAGATACTTCCATTAAATTTATATCTTTTCACATATCTAGTATATCCCCTTAATTCAATTCTATCTCGATCATAAAAATCCATCAATAACTTAGAATCCATATAGTCATTTGGAGCCCAGTAGTAACCTAATTTTTGAAAATAAGTTCCATTTTTTTGTGATACTCCAAACGAAGGCATAATCCACCCTGTCTGTCTATTGCTATTTTTATTTGGTAAAATTGCAAATGGTATACCTAAAACTGGGATATCATATATATATAAAAATAGTGGTTTTGCAATAATTCGCTCACCTTGTAACATTTTCATTTTAGGTGCTTTAAAGTAATAGTGAGGATGTTCATGTTCACAAGTTGTATATAAACTTTTATCCATATGATAAATATTAGGTTCTTGTCTATATATGGTGTTTGATTTATAAATACCATCACCAACCATGGTTTCACCTAGTATAATAACACCTTTTTTATTGATTAGATCAAATTCTAAATTTTTTCCAGTGATTGGTTTTTGATTTTGACTGATAATCTCAGATTGTTCATCTTTAGTTGAAGTAGCATATAGATTATTCATATTCCAATCTATTTTTACATTATTAGATAAAAGGGTTGTATTTTGATATTCAATTTCTACAGCTTGACTTAAAACTGTCATTTCATTTTTAATATCATAATCAATGCTGTTTGCTTTATAATTTAATATAGAGTCAATCTTTGTTTGTCCTTTTTCTGGATAAAAAATTCCTCTTGCATCTCCAACAATCTTCAATGTGTTTAAATTACCATTTTTATAATTTAGATTAATGGTATCTCCTGTAGCTTCATTATAACCCATTAAACTTTTTATATCATTTACTATGTAGTAAATACTTTTGCCCATCCCTTGAATTAAAACATTATTTAAATTTTCTCCATCTAAATTCATCTCTATTGTATTTCCATACATTTCATCTTTAAATAATTGATATTTTGTATTATTAGCAAGTGCATAGTGATTATTAAATATGTAGCTATTATTTTTGATTAATACTTTTTGTATTAATGAATCATGAAACTCTAAAGTTATTAAATCTCCATATGCACCTCTATTTTTTGAGTATACAGCAGCATTATTAATTAAATCCATTTTTTGCTTATAATCATTATATAAAATTTTATTAGCAGAAATATTATATATAGAATCTAACAACTTTGCATTACCAGAAGCTTCAAATGAATATCCCCTAAAACCATTAGTTTGGACATATAGAAGTGAATCAGTTACTAATAGGCTATTTTTAAATTTAAAATGCACGTTTCCTGATGCCTCTAAAGAATCTATATCATACCAAAATTTCATATTTTGACAATTTAGGCTATCATTTCCATTAACCATTATTACAGAATTAATTAAGTGAAGCTCCTTTGAATCTATATATTGTTTTGCTTGCTGAGTAATAATAGAAATTGTATCACTTGATATTATTACATTATTTTGATTCGGTTTTTTAGATTTAAAAATTCTTACTTCTTTTCCATTTTCAATAGTTTTTTCCAAAATATCAGCCGAATAATTCCATTCTCTTGGGAAAACACTAACAAAGAGTATAGTTATTATTATATAGTAGTTCATTAATTCTAATTTAAATAAATAATTACATTTTGTAATAAAAAATAATCCTATATATATTTATTCTAATTAATATATTTAAAAGGATTTAAAAAGATTAATTATGAAATTTATTCATTTATTTATTATAAGCCTTGGATTACTTCAATTGAGCTATTCTCAATTAAGTACTAACTCAGCCCCTCAATCTATTATAGAAAAATTAAATCAAAATGTTCCATTATTTTCAACTCCTGATTTAGATTATTCAGAAATCATATCCCAGGATTTAATAGACTTGCAAAATGGTAAGCCTTACAAATTTGGGCATAGTTTCTCAGTTGATATCAATTTTTTTGATTATGCTATTTGTGATACATTAGTTAATGGAGATAAAATATTTCGATTAAAAATTTATTCTCCTGATGCTTATTCAATAAATTTTATTTTTAATAATTTTTATTTATCTAAAGGCTCTGAATTATTTATTTACAATAGTGATTATTCTCATGTAATAGGTGCTTTTAGCTCTAAAAATAACAAATCATATAATCGTTTTTCTACTAGCCCTGTTTCAGGAGATGAAGTAATATTGGAGTATTTTGAACCATCTTCTATTAATTCAAATACTGAAATTAATATTTCAAATATTATTCATGCTTATAAGCCAGTTTTTTCTATTGATTCTAGAGGTTATAATGATTCTCAAAGTTGTCATAATAATGTTAATTGTCCAGAAGCTCAGCCATGGAATGATGAGAAAAACTCTGTAGTAATGACACTAACAGATGGAGGCACAAGATTATGTTCAGGAGTAATGGTCAATAATGTGAATCAGGATTTAGAGTTATATTTTTTAACTTCTCAGAATTGTTTAGGGGGGCATGAAGATTGGATTTTTATGTTTAATTATGAAAGTCCTGAATGTAGTAATCAAGATGGCATAACAGACAATACATTATCTGGCTCCACTTTATTAGCCCATAATTCCGAATCAGATTTTGCATTATTAAAATTAAATGAAGATCCACCTGAATACTATAATGTTTATTTTGCTGGTTGGGATGCCAGAGATATTTTACCATTTGATTGCACCTCAATTCATCATCCAGTTGGAGATATCAAAAAAATATCTTTTCATGAGGGTTATGCAATATCAGATGGCTGGTTTTTTGATGATGATAGTCATTGGAAAATCAGTGAGTGGGCTAGTGGGATTACAGAACCAGGTTCTTATGGTAGTCCACTCTTTAATTCAAATTATCATTTAGTTGGACAATTACATGGAGGAGAATCATCCTGTCAGGATAGGGTAAATGATTATTACGGCAAAATTTCTACATCTTGGAATTTAGGATTAAAAGAATGGTTAGATCCAAATGATACTAATACTGAAGTACTAGATGGAATCGCAGAAAATGATATTCCAGACCCCAATTTATCTTATAATTTAACTGAGAATAATATATTAATACTAGATGATGAAATTGAAAACTCTTATTTAACATTAACCAATGATGGTGAAAATGAATCAATCTTAAACTACCAATTATACCAGTCTCCTTTTTCCAGCATTGGTAGTCTACCTGATTTAGCTAATTATTGCTGGGAAGATTCTAAGAATAATTCTGATTATAATTATTATTGGGAAGATATTAGTGAATTGGGTACTTTAGTTGAATTTTTAGATAATGATGAAGCAGCTGGACCATTTAATATTGGATTTGATTTTCCATTTTATAACAATTATTATTCAACCTTCATAATTAACCCAAATGGCTGGATTGGATTTGGTGAAGATAATACTCAATGGGCCAATAGTAATATACCCTCTGATTCTGCTCCTTTAGCTTCAATTATGGCATTTTGGGATGATTTAAATCCAGTAAATTCAGAACCTTCAGATGAAATGAGTGGAGAAGTTTATTTTTATTCTGATAATTCTAAATTGGTTGTGTGGTATAATGATGTTGTGCATTGGGCGGATAATCAGCCCTATAATTTTCAAATTATTATCCATTCAAATGGTTTGATTGATATTAATTATGATAATATGGAAGGTGATCTTCAAAGTGCTACAATTGGTATTCAAAATGAATATGGCCAAATTGGTCATGAAGTTATTTTTAATAGCAATTATATTGAAGATAATTTAAGATTATCATTTCAACAGGCTTATAATTGGCTCAGTATTGATACCCAAAATTTTATTACTAATTCACTTATTGCCCATCAGAGTGAAAATCATAATATTCAAGTTGATGGCTATTTAATGTCTGATGGATTATATTCAACTTATATTCATATTGAATCAAACGCTACAGGACCAATCACTATTCCTATCTATGTTCAGGTGGGTTATCAATCTATTATTGGTGATGTCAACCAAGATAATCAAATCAATATTCAAGATGTAGTATTATTAATTAGTATGATTATAGGTGATATTCCAATCAATAATGAAGCTGATATTAATCAAGATGAGCAGATTAATATCCAAGATGTAGTATTATTAATCACATTAATTTTAGAATCATAAATTTTATTAAGATAAGTCACAAAAAAATGGTAGATTTTTTCCTATCTTAAATGAGATATAATAATAATTAAGTGATAATAAGGAGTATTATTAATATGGTAAATAAAATTTTATTATTTCTATTAACAGCATTTATTTTTTCATCTGATATCTATGATAATAAGCTTTTGTTCTGTATTAATAAAACTCAGCCTACGCTTACTTTAGATTTAAATGGTTTTCTACTACGAGATAATCATCATACGGAACTAAATAATTTTTTATCTTCTTTATCTGCTAGCTATTCAATTGAGCCTTGGTTATCAGCCGCTACTGAAGATGATCATAGTGGTGATATTTATTTAAATCGTATCTATAGAATTACATTTGATAATTTGAGTAGGGCTCCATTATCTTCGATAAAAGAGCAATTAGTGAATTTAGATTCTATTTTAGATGTAGAATATGAATATATACGTAAACCATACTATACGCCTAATGATACCAGATATAATCAACAATGGTTTTTAACACAGGTACAAGCTGATCATGCTTGGGATTTTTGGGATTTGCCTGATAATCAACCAGGTTCTGAAGATATTCTTTTAGCTTCTGTAGATACAGGAGTAGATTGGAATCATACTGATTTAGTAAATAATATATGGCAAAATCTAGGTGAAGATGCTGATGGTGATGGGAGAACTTTAGAATATATTAATGGTGAGTGGGTTCTTGATCCAGATGATTTAAATGGTGTTGATGATGATAACTGGGATCAAAATCCAAATACTTTTATTGATGATTTAATTGGTTGGGATCCATCAGGAATAAGTGGAGAAAATGATAATGATCCTAGTCCGAAGCCTGGAGTTGGAAATGGCAGCACATGGGCACATGGTACACATGTGGCTGGCTTATTAGCTTCTACAACTGATAATGATCTGGGTATTGCATCAATTGCCTTTAATAGTCGTATTATGAGTGTAAAAGTTTCCAAAGAAAATCAAGAAGGTGAGCCATATATCACCGATGGATATGATGGCATTTTATATGCTGCAAAGGCAGGTTACTATGGTTCAGATAGAGGGCTTGCTATTATCAATAATAGCTGGGGTGGCGGTACTTTCAGTCAATTTGAGAATGCTACAATCGAGGTTGCTCATGATACCTATAATGCTGTAATCGTTGCGGCAGCAGGTAACGGTGCCACTGATGGATGGGGCGAAGCAGAAGAGATTCATTATCCATCTAGCTATAATCATGTTATATCTGTGGCTGCTTTAGGCACTAATGATCGTTGGAATCATTGGGCAACATATCATGAAACAGTTGATTTAGGTTCTCCAGGTGAAGATATAATGAGCACAAAAATACAAAGTAATACCGAGACTTATGCTTATACTAGTTGGAATGGCAGCTCTATGGCATCACCAATTGCAGCTAGTTGTATTGGGCTATTAAGTGCATTTAATCCAGATTGGAATAACGAACAATTAGAAACAATGATTGTTGCAGCGGCTGATCCTAGAGTATATACTGTAAATACAGAGCCTTATTTACAAGGTAAGTTAGGTTCTGGCAGAGTAGATGCATATAGATCATTATTAACACCATTATTTCCTAAAATTGATATTGCTGCAATTGATTATCAAATTATAGGAGGAAATTCAGATAATATAATTGATGCTGGCGAATCACTCAATTTATCTACAATTCTTTTAAATGATTCTGAATGGGGGGAGGCCATTAATCCCTCAATGACATTAAATAGTTTATCTAACTATATTACAGTTATAAATCCTACTCAATCTATTTCTAACATTGCATCAGGTGATGTATATATTAATGAATCAACTCCATTTGAGGTGTTGATATCATCCAATATTCCTAATGGAGATTATGAATTAGAATTATCTTTTTCATCAAATGAGACCTCCTATACAGGCTCATCATTTAACTCAATATATGAGACTAAAGATACTCTTTCTATTTCAGTTAATAACACATTGTTCTCTGATACTTTTTTGCCAGAAGAATTTGAAATTTTAAATCCGTATCCAAATCCATTTAATCCTTCAACAACTTTATCATGGAAGATGAATGAAGCTGGACAATTTAAAATTGAAATATATGATTTAACTGGTAAACAAATGGGCATACTGATTGATTCTTATTATGCTCCTGGATTTTATCAATATCAATGGAACCCAATTGATTTTAGTAATGGAATTTATTTTGTTCGATATTCTTTAGAAGATAAGAATTTTATCCAAAAATTAACTTTGTTAAAATAAAATATGTATGATTGCTACTTAACTTGTCCTAGAGGTTTAGAAAGGCAAGCTCAAGTTGATTTACACCCTTTTTTAGAATCTAGCATCATTGATAAAGGTGGCATTAGATTTCAAGCTGAAAAATCTACTCTTTATAATATAAATTTACATTCCAGAATAGGAATGCATCTATTAGTCGAATTATTTCATTTTAATGCAATAGATGAACATGATTTATATAAAAAAATATATAATTATTCCTGGGATAGTATTATATCACCAAAACAAACATTTATCATTAAAGTAAAAGGTAAATCAAATCACTTCCCTAACACTAATTATTTTACTTTAAAAGCTAAAGATGCAATAGTAGATAAAATAAAAAAAACTACATTTTCTAGACCATCAATTAATAAAAATAATCCTGATATTATTATTTCAATTTTTATCAATGATGATAAAATTAAAATATATCAAGACAGTAGCGGTATATCATTACATAAAAGAGGATATAGAAACAAAATTCATCGAGCTATGTTAAATGAATCTTTAGCTGCTGGATTAATTATGTTATCCAATTGGAATAAGTTAGATCCTTTTTATGATTTAATGTGTGGATCTGGCACTTTACCAATAGAGGCAGCTTTGATGGCATATAATATTGCACCT